>Ga0183099_1001504_pt1 | contig 13397 bp, 11 predicted proteins | sample Biomet1_FD_127788 | JGI IMG/M metagenome (GOLD analysis project Ga0183099, IMG submission 127788) | Microbial communities from bioreactor (seeded with anoxic lake sediment) at LBNL, California, USA - Biofuel metagenome 1 | ecosystem: Engineered > Bioreactor > Anaerobic > Unclassified ... | reverse complement strand
GTTCCATCCCACCGCCATCATGTCCGCAACCTGCGGCGGTGTCGTAAGAATATCCCCCTGACCTATCGACGCGGCCATCGTGTCGCCTCCCAGCCATTTTTCGTGGTACCGGCGTTCCTTCCATTTTGCCGTCGGAATAAATCCCGACGACTGGCTCGGAAGGTCGATCTGAGTGCTCTGTCCCAGTCCAAATTCGTTGGAATAAGAAGCGATTTTATCGATTCCCAGATAGTCGCGTCCTATAGTCCAGAAATAAATATCGCAAGACTGTGCAAGACCGTTCTTCAGATCCAGCCATCCGTGTCCGGGTTCGTGGATATGGCAGTGGAAAATACGGCCGCCGTATACCATTTTACCCGTACATTCGATTTTTTTATTTGCCGGAAACGCTTTTTCCTGCAGCATAGCGGTGGTCATGATTATTTTGAACGTTGACCCCGGAGGATAAGAAGCGTTTACGGCCCTGTTCAAAAGCGGCTTGTTGGGGCTGTTTGCAAGACTCAGGTATTCCGAAGACGCGTTGTCGGTGTTGAACTGGTTGGGATCAAAAAAAGGATAAGAAACCATCGCAAGTACTTCACCGGTCGCAGGCTTTAAGACAACGACCGCCCCTACCCTGTTTCCAAGCGTTTTTTCCGCAAGCGTCTGGATCGTCGAATCAATCGTCAGAACAAGGTTTTTACCCATCTGCGGCGGCGTTACAACAGGAGCGTCGGAAATAATTCTTCCTTTTACGTCGACTGTACGGCTTTCGCTTCCGGGAATACCCTGCAGCAGCGAATCGTACTGCTTTTCAATACCCGTTTTTCCTATAATGCTGTTCTGTGTATATCCGCGGTTGTACATAACGTTCATCTCTTCCTGCGTGATATCGCCTACATAGCCGATAATATGCGAAAGAGAACCTGTTTCAACATAATTCCTGATCGGCTTAGATATCCATGATACACCGGGAAGATCCGTTTTATTTTCCGCAATGTTCGAAATGGACGAGAAGGATACGTTCGACTTTATCGTGATCAGTGTGTACGATTTCCGTAGTTTCAGAGGAATTTTCCTGTCAATGTCAAATTTGGATATGCCAAGGTACTGTGCAAGTCTGGTCGCGACCGTATCGTAATATCCAGCCGGTATTTCACCCGGAGTTACGGCGACGGCAAACGAATCAGTATTGATAACCATCGGCAGGTTTGCGTTGCGGTCAAATATTTCGCCGCGCTGCGCCGGAATAATATTCACCTGACTGGAAATATTTCTGGACTGTTTTCGGTACTGCTCTCCCTGAATTACCTGCATCGAAAACAGTTTGTACGTATAGATAAGAAATGCTGCCGCAAGAATAAAACCGATAATAATGATCCGGTTGTTTTTTTCGGTAAATGAACTTCCTGCAGGTCCTCTGCGAAAACCACCTGCCATATTATTTCGTATCCTCCGGTTTAAGAGACAGAGACGATTTGAACAGGCTTAGAAATTTGAAAACAAGCGGCGCCAGTACAACGTTTACTGTCAGTTCAAAAAGGAACGGAATTGAAAACAGATGATATACGGCTTTAACATTCGGATACAGCAGTGATATTATCCAGACAAAAAACACTTTTAAAACAGTACCGATAAACCCGAGAACAGCCGGCATGAGAATACCTTCAAAGTTAAACGATATGCCCAGAAATCCGGCAGCAAAGCCTATTGCGGTGCGGAACAGGCAGTTGAATCCGAACGGAGCACCGGACAGAAAGTCCAGAAAGAGTCCGGATGTAAAACCTGCTATTTCTCCGGCAACCTTTCCGTTCGTGATCCCAATATACAGCGTGCACAGAAGCAGCAGATCGGGAACTGCCGGTAATACCGGAATGTTGGAAAGAATTGCCGTCTCTACGAGAACAGTGCAGAAAATGATAATAATACTGGTTATATATGATTTTGTCATTGTTCGCCTTCTCCGCTGTCGTTCGTCCGATTCTGGTCTACAACGATCACCGTTTCAAGGCGCGAAAAATCAATAATAGGCGTCAGTTCAATATTCAGTGAAGAATTGTAGTCAAGAACGCTGATTTTGGAGATCGTGCCGAGCGGAATATCGCGCATATAGTTGCCGTTTTCGCCGGAACTTACGATCACGTCGCCGAAATGCAGATCGTTAAGCACCCGTTTTTTAATATACTGCATGGAAAGGGGCTCGTCGTCCGTTCCCATACCCGTAACAAGACCGAGGTCGCGCGTATTCTGAATTCTTGCGGAGATCGTACAGTCAAGACTGTATACGGGCATGATCTTGCTCGTAAATTTACCCACTTCAACGACTTTCCCCACAAGACCGATGTTACCGTTCTGATAGGCGATAACAGGCATATTCTTATTAATACCGCTGACGCTTCCCCTATTGATCGTAAGCGAAGCGTACAGTTTGTCTACGTCGCGGGAAATGATCTGCGCAGGATAATTTTTCTGAGTAACAGTACGCGTAAATCCGAGCTGTTCCCGCAGCTGTTCGTTTTCTTTCCGAATTTCAGCGTTGGAACGCTGAACCTGCTGATATTTTTCAAGCTTCTTTGAAAGGTCATCGTAGTCTTTTTTTCAGCTCGGAAAGTTTCTTTACTGCTCCGACCGTATTTTTAACGGTGTTAGTAACAGTAAATACTCCCTTCTCCACCGTAGACACAATCGAAAAACCGACACGGCTGAAATTTACAACAAATCCCCCGGAGCTGAATCCGAGACACGTTCCCGAAACTGCAAGAAGCACAACAAGGAGAATTTCGGGAAATCTGAATCTGAAAGGTGTTCGTATGTGCATGGCCATGACAAACCGCTTTTACTATTCGTTAAGGCTGTCGTAAATAGAGCGGTCCGTTGACATATCCTTGAACAGTTCGAACGCTTCACCCGCACCGAGAGCGACGCACTCAAGCGGCCGTTCCACAAGAATAACCGGAACGCCGGTCTCTTTAGAAATCAATTTGGGAAGTCCCTTGAGCATGGAACCGCCGCCTGTCATAACGATACCCCGTTCTACGATATCTGCCGCAAGCTCAGGAGGCGTATGTCCGAGCGTATTTTTTATTTCCTCAACAATACGGGTCACCGGTTCCTTAAGAGCTTCTCGTACCTCAACACTGTCGATTTCAAGACGGCGGGGAAGACCTGTGATAGCGTCCGTACCCTTAAGTTCCATTTTTTCAATGTTCTTATCAGGAGCCGCGTTTCCTATCTGGATCTTCAGCCGTTCAGCAGTCTGCTGTCCTATTATAAGGTTATGTACGCTCTTTACGTGCTTTACGATTGCTTCGTCGAATTTATCGCCGCCGATACGGATCGAGCTTGTAATAACCATACCGCCAAGGGAGATAACGCTCACCTCAGTCGTACCGCCGCCGATATCGCAGATCATATGACCGGCCGGTTCGTAGATCGGGATCTTTGCACCGATGGCGGCTGCCAGCGATTCTGCGATCACTTCTACTTCTTTCGCACCGGCTTTAAGTGCCGCTTCAATGACCGCACGTTTTTCAACGTCGGTAATGCAGGACGGAATACCGATCTTCATGCGCGTAGATTTAAAAAACTGATGGCGCGGCGTTATCTTAGAGATGAAGTATTTTATCATTTTTTCCGTACTGTCGATATCGGCAATAACACCGTCGGCAAGCGGGCGGATCGCTATAATGTTGCTCGGCGTTTTGTCAAGCATGCTCTTAGCCTCGGAGCCGACAGCAACAATACGCTTTGTTCCCTTTTCCACGGCAACAACCGAAGGTTCGTCAATGACGATACCTTTGCCGCGCACATAGATAAGCGTATTGCACGTACCAAGGTCAATTCCTATGTCAGTTAGAAAAATTGTCTAAAAAACCCATTATGATCCTCCCGGGATACTATTTATAATCAGCCATTTTTTTCAAAGCGCCGGGATGATTCACCTGAATACGGAGCGCATAACGCCATTCCGAGCGGGCTTTCACCAGATCGCCTTGTTTTTCATATAATACACCAAGTCCGTAGTATGCGTCAGCAGAATTCTCGTTTTTTTTCAAAACCTCGTTGAATTCTTCTTCTGCATCGCTGTATTTTTCTTCGTCAACGTAGATAGTACCAAGCAGTATCCGGCTTTTCAAGACCAGCGTGTCGTCTTTTGAATTTTTAACAATACGGAAAAGATACTGCTCCGCTGCCGCATACTGTTTTGCCTTGTAATACTGCTCCGCAATCGACAAAAGCAGCGTGTCCGACTCGCGGACAAGAAGCGCTTCGGTAAACGATGCAATACTGTCCATTGTCATGTCAAGGGAAGCGTAACTGAGTCCCAGATATTCGGGAATATCGTCTGCTTTATAACCGTCGCGTTTGGCCAGCTGAAGATATTTTACCGCAAGGTCGGCATAATAATACGACGTGATAGTGTTTTTATAAAAATAGGCCTTGCCGAGCATGTACTCCAGCTGCGGTTTCAGAGACCTTCTGGCGGTCAGCAGAGCAAGCCGAAGGTTGTTGATCGATTCGTCAAGATAGCTCTGCGCGCTCGACGTATCAAGCTGTGACACGCCAAGATAAAAGGAGGCATAGCCGTGGTAAGTCAGCGCAGTATTGTTAAAGGGAGAATGTTCAAGAATCTGTTTACTCGTATCATACGTACCCTGATAGTCAAATTTTTTCCAGCGCGCGTACAGAGTAGAAACGGACGAGCTGCTGTGTATCTGTCTGCTGATAAGGCGGTAGACAAAAAAAGAAGAGACACCAATAACAGCGGCGATGCAGAAACCTGTTATGAGATTCGGTACAAGTCTGCTTTTACGTTTAAAAATAGTAGTATCATCAGCTATATTATGCTTCATTATTTACGTTATATCAAAAAAAAACAGACGGGACAGTAAGCCGGGTTCTGTTACCGGTGCAAGCACCGGCATAACCATCTATCCGGGACACGGATTACCCCGTATCTCCAGCGATCTACCTGCAGTATAAGCCCGGAATTGCAACTGCTGCTTGATCTTGCTCCAAATGAGGTTTGCAGGCTGCATCCGTTACCGGATGCACGGTGGTCTCTTACACCGCCTTTTCACCCTTGCGTACGGTGAACCGTCCGCGGTATATTTTCTGCTGCACTGTCTGTCAGCTGCGGGTTGTGCACATATCCTTACGGATGTGTACAGCTTCCGCAGCTGCCCGGTTATTACCCGGCATTTTTTCCGGCGGAGCCCGGACTTTGGCCTCATCAGACCGGCCTGTCATAAGACCTGTCTGACGCGGTTATATCCCATCTGTCATATTACACTAAATTCAGGATTCGGAATCTTCCCCTTCACTGGAGTCGTCCGAATCTTCTTCCTCATCCCCGTTTTCTTCGTCGGAAGAATCAGCGTCTTCGGATTCTTCGTCTTCGGAGATCTCTTCTTCGTCCCTTTCCTCTTCATCTTCAGATTCGTAGTCTTCATCTTCGTCAAGATCGGTAAGACTGCCGGCGTCTTCAAGTTTGAAGTAGCTTTCCTGTTCGTCTTCGGCTGCCTCTTCGTAGAAAAGAATACGGCTGCAGTACGGGCAGAACAGAATAGTTTCACCCTTGCGGACTTCATTGGCGTATTGAGCCGGAAGAATCATATGGCAGCCCGTGCAGACGCCGTTTTTTACAGCGACGATACCTTCCGTATTGCGCTGGATGATACGCTGGAATTTAAACAGAATTTCCTGATCAAGATCGGGCGCAATTTTGCTTTCCTTCTTTTCTAGTCCTGCAAGTTCACTTTTGTAAGAATTCAGTTCCTTGTCCAGGGACGACTTGCTCGCGTTAAGGTCAGTTTCCTGAGACGTGATCATCGTTTCGTACGATTTCAGGTTGTCGTTCAGGTCGGCAAGATTTTTTTCCTCTTTCTGCAGTTCCTTGCGGATATCCTGCTCTTTCGAAGATGCTTCTGCGATCTGCTTGTCAAGCGCTTCGTATTCACGGTGTGTCGTGATGTTGTCCATGCTCTTTTCGCCCGACTCGCGGGATTTGACTGCATCTTCAAGATCGTTTCTCAGCTGCATGACCTTAGCTTTCACCGTTTCATAATCGGTGTTCTTGCTGATGAATTCCTTCTTCATTCGCTCAAGAAGTTCGTCCTGTGAGCCGAGCTGTTTTGGAGCTTCATCTATCTTCTTTTCAAGGTCATACTTTTTAACGAGAATATCCTGAAGACTTTTAAGTTTGTCAAAAACTTCTGTCATTACCATGGTACTTTGTTCCTTACTGATAAAATGTCTGCTAAATATCTAACTATATACTAAAACCGGCATTGTGTCTACAAATACGGCGTCCGGCATTTTTTACTGCCGGGCGTCCCCCGTTTACCGGTCACGGCCCGATCTCAATGTAGTCGCGCAGTCCGTTCGCACGCCTCGGGTGTCTGAGCCTGCGGAGCGCTTTTGCTTCTATCTGCCTGATACGCTCGCGCGTAACGTTAAAGTACAGACCAACTTCCTCAAGCGTGAGCGAATAGCCGTCTTCAAGACCGAAGCGCATCTTGAGCACTTCCTGTTCCCTCGGAGGCAGCGTGTCGAGCACCGACCGGATCTGTTCCTTAAGCAGCGTTTCCGCAGTCTGGGAAGCAGGATTTTCAACTTCCTTATCTTCGATAAAATCTCCGAGCAGAGAATCTTCTTCCTCGCCGATAGGTGTTTCAAGAGAGATAGGCTCCCGTGCAACGTTCTTCACCTGCTTAACGCGCGAAACGGGCCAGCCCAACTGCTGAGCGATCTCGTCGTCGGTAGGTTCCCGTCCGAGCTTCTGCATAAGCTGCCGCGATTCGCGGACAACCTTGTTTATCTGCTCGATCATGTGTACAGGAACACGTATCGTACGTGCCTGATCTGATATAGAACGGGTGATAGCCTGACGTATCCACCATGTGGCGTACGTCGAAAATTTAAATCCCTTGCGGTATTCGAATTTTTCAACAGCCTTTATAAGTCCGATGTTTCCTTCCTGTACCAGATCAAAGAACTGGAGACCACGGTTCGTATATTTTTTCGCAATGGAAACGACGAGACGGAGATTCGCGTTGATAAGACGGTTCTTCGCCTGCTCCATCATGATCGATCCGCGTTCGATTTCCTTTCCCATTGCAAGGATTTCTTCAACGCTGTTTTCAAATTCATATTCCAGACGATGGAGTTTACGGTCGATTTTCTGGATCTGTGTGTAAATATCGCGCACGTCGTCCGTCGTCATCCCAAGTTCGTCTTCAAGCTTTTTCGATTCTGACCTGATAGAAATACGGCGGCCAATGCTGCGCAGTTCAGAGGGAGTTGCGACGTGAAGCTCCTTCATTTTCTTTTCCTGCTTCTGATGGTATTCGTCGATCTTCTGGCAGGCATCGCGGAATTTCTGGTTGAATTTGTCCAGTTCTTCCGTCTGAATATCTATTTTCTGCAGCTGCGGCTGGATTTTTCTGCGCAGAGATACGAGCTGAGGATTGTCGAATATACGGGCGGACTGATCCGATTCAAACAGCTGTTTCTTGATGTTCATGTACTGCTTCATTTCCGGCAGCGCAGGCTTGATGTATTCGCTGTAGCAGCTCTTGAGACGGCGTTTTTCGGCCATTTCTTCGTTTATTTCTTTGCGCGGACGGCCCGGTTCGTGCGGATCTATGCGTGTGAATGCTTTCTGTGCGACCGCGAAGAATTCAGGTATCATGATACCCGAATTTTTTATAACGTCTTTTATGATGTTCTTTCCGTTTTCCATCTTTTTGGAAAGAATAACTTCCTGTTCTGCAGTCAGCAGGTTTTCCTTGCCTATTTCCCGCAGGTACAGACGGATCGGATCGTCAACGCTTGATTCCTTGTCGCTGTTAACAAGTTTGCTGTGTCCTGCTTCGGTTTTCTCGTCTTCTGCTTCTTCGATGGATACTTCTTCGTCGGGAGCGACAATATCGTCCTCGTCTTCCGCATCCTCTTCGCTTTCTTCCTCTTCTTCGACGAGTATATCTTCAGGTTCAACAATCTGTATCTTACTTTCAGAAAAAAGCTGAAGAACGGCTTCCATTCTGGGGGAATTGACAAAGTCCTGCCCCAGCATGTCGGTCACTTCATCCCATGTGATTATCGTTTTCGCTTTCGCGTATTCCAGAAGTTTTTCTACGTTAGGGTCCGTTTTCTGATCTTTTTGATCTTTCTGATCCATGTGATGGCACCTTTGTCTTTACTGTTTAAGCCTGCTGTCAATGTCCATTTTTTCCGCAAGGAGTTCAGTGAGCTGCTGCTGATCGCTCGGAGTCACCGGATTAAAAAGTCTGATTCTGTTCATCAGTTGATCGCGCTTTCGTTCCAGCGTATTCCGTTTTATAAGCTGTATGCTGTCGTTCACTATCCGGCTGCTGTTTTGTGAAAATTCACCGGAGGAGATCACACGAGTGATCATCCGCTCTATATCTTCGCCGCCGCAGTGATTCAGAATACTGCTTACCGATACAGACTGCTCTTTGAAGCAATCTTCCAGAATAATGAATAGTTTTTTCGCTACAGGGTCCTGAAAATCGTCAACGGTGAGTTCCGTGCGCATGACCGTATATTGGTCTAAGTCGGCAATTACGGCAAGAACAGCGCGCAGTTCGGCATTGAGCTTTATCTCTGCATTCTGTTTGTCTGTTGATGTGTGCTGCCGGATTTTTAAGCGTTCGCGGGCCTGATCACGATTATCAAAGTCTCTCTTAACAGCCTCCGGCTTTAGATTAAATGCCTGACATAGCTGTTCCAGGCATGACTCTCTTTGTATATCGGACTGTAGTGAATCCACGTAAGAAAAAAACGCAAGCGATGCTTTTGTCTTTCCCTCAGGCGTGTCAACAGCATATTCTTGTCCCAGTTTAGACAATAGAAAGTCGCTATCCAAAATAGCATTGTTAACTTCGTTTGTCAAGGTTTCTGCGCCAAAATTAACCATAATTTCGGCAGGGTCCTTGCCTCCTGTAAGCCTGATGATCTTTACGGTAAACCCCTGCGACCGGCACATAAGAATAGCCCGCATCGTAGCTGCCTGCCCTGCTCCGTCACTGTCGAATGAAAGGAGAACGGTATCGGCGAATCCGCGGATAATCTTGAGCTGGTCGTCAGTGAGCGCCGTTCCGAGCGGTGCAACCGCGTTCGTAATACCGCACTGATGATACGCGATGCAGTCCATGTATCCTTCGCAGAAAATAACTTTTTTTTCTTCACGTATCGTGTTTTTTGCAAAATTGAACGCGTACAGCGTTTCACCCTTTTTGTACTGGATCAGGTCTCCCGAATTGAGATATTTAGGCCCTTCTCCGTTCAAGATACGGCCGCCCAGTGCGACGCACTGGCCGCGCCTGTTAAAGATCGGAAACATGAGACGGTCGGAGAAAAACGAAGTGTCGGGATATTTCTTGCTGAACAGGCCGGAACCTGCAAGAAATTCGTCGCTGAAGTTTTTACCGCGCAGAAAGTGCTTGAGCCACCGCCTGTCGGACGGCGCATACCCGAGTTTGAACTTGTTGATCGTATCCATCGAAAGTCCCCGCCCTGTAATATAGGCAAGAGCCGGCTTTCCGCCGTCAGTCTGCGTCAGAAGGTAATGGAAGAGCGTCGCGGCGCGTTCGTACAGGTCTATGTACTGGTCCCGAATATCGTCGTCGTGCGAGTGCTCCGGAATTTCGCCGCCGGAATACTGGACTTCGATGCCGGCGCGTTTTGCGAGCGCTCGGACAGCGTCTGTGTACGAAACTTTTTCCATTTCCATGACGAACTTGATCACGTCGCCGCCTGCGTGGCATCCGAAGCAGTAGTAAAATTTCTTGTCGCCGTCTACGTGGAATGATGCGGTCTTTTCGTTGTGGAACGGACAGCACCCCCACCAGTCGTTGCCGCTGCGCCTCTCAAGCTTCGTGTATTCACCGACAACAGCGGTTATGTCGGAAGCGTTCTGAACTGATTCAATTGTCTGCTGTGAAATAAGCCCCGCCATATACCCCTACTTTTTTGTGTGATAGAGCGTGCCTTCTTTGATGTGCTCGTTAAAGTCAGTAGAAAACGCATGCCGTCCCGTTTCGGGATCGATCAGGCGGAAATAATAGTAATCTGTACGCGCCGGTTCCGCAGCGGCTGTCAGGGCTACCATGCCCGGGTTGGAGATCGGGCCGGGAGGAAGCGCCGCCCATTTATACGTATTGTACGGACTGTTGATCTTCAGGTCCTTGTACGTGATAACGTCAGGATGCGGCTGTCCCTGTATTTCGGTGATGATGTATTCGATTGTTGCGCAGGAATACAGTCCGATGTGTTTTTTGATCCGGTTGATGAACACGCTCGCAATGAGCGGTGCCTCGCTGTCCACCCGGTATTCGCGTTCGACTATCGAGGCAAGAATGATCGTACGCTTGAATTCTTCCGCAGACAGGGAAGCGAGCGCCGGTATCTGTTCAGCGTGATTAAAAAAATTACTGACCATAATGTCTGCCGCATCCCCAGCGGCGAGACCGGGGGTAAAGAAATATGTGTCGGGAAAAAGGTATCCTTCCAGGGACTCTCCCTGAATGTTGTATTTTGCAATGAGCGCTTTATTCCGTGCCGCCGCCTTAAAATCGTCAGCACTGCATATGCCTGCTTTTTCAAGCCGCTGCGCGATCTTTGAGACCGTAAGTCCTTCCGGAACGGAGACGCGCACATACGCCTGTTTGCCGGATGAAACGAGGGCGAATATGTCTGCCGTGCTCATGCTGCTTTTTATGCGGAACATACCGCTTTCAAGGGTTAGCGGCCCGCATCCGGCTATTTTTCCCAGCAGCGGATACCGTGCGGCAAGATAGAACAGTTCACTGCTTCGTATGAGACGTTTCTGTTCAAGCAGGTCTGCGAGCGCCCTCGTTCTCATACCGGAAGGAACAGCTATCTGCTCCTCCCGTTCGTTATGTTTCTGAGTAAGCGGACGTGTTTGAAATATAAGAACAGCAAGACCTGCGGCCGCCAGAACTACCGGGATAAGAACGATGAATCTGATTATGAGTCTTTTTTTTGTCATGTGTAGAATTTCTCCGCCTCTTCAATTGACATAGAATTGTAAACAACGTCTTCAACCGCCTTTAGAAAATCAGCAAGACCGTCGGGAACTTCATCCTGGCGGCTTCGCAGAAAACGGGCGAGCAGCGCAGTCTCGCGGGGAGAAAACGTATAGCTGAAACTAAGCGCGTCAATTCCTTTTGTAGTATCGGAACGAATCATATGCGTATTTCCGTCGTTTCCGTTGCAAGGTATATCTGCATCTCCGCATGTTCAATATATTCAGCATACCAGCGTGCGGCAAGTAGAATCGAATTGAGTTTTTTATCGTCGTACATCGGTTCGTGGTGAAACAGATAGACTGATTTTATGTTCCAGTGCACGGCAAAATCAATAGCGTAGCAGAACGCGGAATGGCCCCAGTTTTCTTTCTGGTAGGCTTCAGCAACAGTGTATTGTGAGTCAAGAACAACGCAGTCCGCGTTTTCAAACACTGCGGCCCGGGCGGGAGTACGTGTAAAATCTTTCTGCGAGAGCTCAACGTCCGTGGCATAGACGAATTTCCGCCCGTTTTCAGTGAACGCAAACGAATAAGAATTTCCGGGGTGCGACATTTTGCAGCACGTGACCGTGAGGCCGCCGACAGTAAAAGACGTTCCCGGGGATACCGTGTGAAAATGGAAATTCTTGGTGAACGTGTCGAACGATGCGGGAAAATACGGCCGCTTCATCTGTTCGCGCAGCAGCCGTTCCGACGCAGGAAAAGCTGAATACACGTCGATCACAGCTTTCGGATTATATGCAGCGTCAAAAAACGGCAGACCCTGCAGGTGGTCCCAGTGGAAGTGCGAAAAGAACAGGTTGTAATGATTGTCCGCGGGTTTTACACCCTTTTTACCCATAACGCGCAGACCCGAACCCGCGTCCAGAACGATTTCCTGACCGCCGTCCGTTTTTATTTCCACGCACGGCGTATTTCCGCCCGTCGTGCCGTACAGCCATGACGGCAGGGACGTTATGAACCGTTCACGAGCATCTTCCGTTGCTATGTCTTTAGCGGTGATGCGCTGTACGGCAGCTGTAATTTTTGCCTGGATCTGCTGCGGGGTTATCGGTGTCGGAATGGAGCCTCTGACGCCCCAGAAGTGAATTCTCAATTACTATCCCCTTTCATAGTCGTAGTACTGCACGCATGGAAATGAAGCGGTTCATTGTGTTCGTACGAAGCAAGCTGCTCCATTATTTCACTTTTTGACCAAAGCTTTCCGTTTCCGATCCCCGGACACGATTTTTTTTCTTCGTTCCAGAATGATTCAGTCGACATCAGCCGCGACCAGAACGGGTACGTCGAACACTGTACCGGGCGCGCGCCGTATGCCGTGCATCCGTTGTTCCAGAGAATACAGTCGTACGACTGCGTTTCCCTGAGACAGAGCACGTCCGTTCCGTCATAATACGGTACCTTTCGGCAGTATGTCCGTATAAAGTGTTCTTCACTAAAATTAAACCATAGGGACAGCTTTGTCAAATCGCTCCGGGAAAGAAATACGTAACCCGGTTCAATACGGCAGCAGTGAGAACATTGGGTACAGGAAAACTGAAGTCCGTTATCAAAAAAAGACATGTATACTGATTTTATAAAAAAAAAGACCGAAAGGCAATGCTTTCAGTCTTTTTTCGTATGGGGAGTGGAGGATTCGAACCTTCGAAGCGATAAGCAGCAGATTTACAGTCTGTCCCATTTGACCACTCTGGAAACTCCCCAGATTGTTGTTCTCTACACCAGCCGCCAGAGGGATTCGAACCCACGACCTCGAGATTACAAATCACGCGCTGCTACCAGCTGAGCTATAGCGGCGTATCGAACGTGTTGCATCATAATTGAATCACTTTTTTTTGTCAATAGCTTTTTGTCAGCGAATGAAAAAAAGGTATGTACTCGTTTATAACAACCTGCTGCCATGAATACGTTTCGTGAACGTATCCGGCAGCTTGCACTGCAATGTTCCTGAACAGTTCCGGTTCTGCGTCCTTGCGTTCCATGAGTCCGGACAGCGTCTTTGCAAGTTCGTCAGGAGTGTTCGGGCTGTAAAGAAAACCTGTAGAACCGTCAAGGATCTTTTTAAGGCCCCCTGTAGCATGAGCTACGGGAATAGTACCGAACACCTGCGCTATAAAGTCTTCCAGCCCGCACGGTTCAAAATAGCGGGGCAGGATGATAAAATCGCCTGCCGCAACTGCGAGCCGCGCCATAGCGCGGTTATATCCCTTAAAAAACACGATCTTACCGTCCGAAGATGACGCGGTCTGCTCCATGTCGCGTTCAAGTCCCGGTTCCCCCTGCCCGATGATGATAAATCTTGCCCGTTCGCTGTTCTCCGTAATCCTTTTTGCCGCCTCCGCCA
>Ga0183099_1001503_pt1 | contig 13397 bp, 13 predicted proteins | sample Biomet1_FD_127788 | JGI IMG/M metagenome (GOLD analysis project Ga0183099, IMG submission 127788) | Microbial communities from bioreactor (seeded with anoxic lake sediment) at LBNL, California, USA - Biofuel metagenome 1 | ecosystem: Engineered > Bioreactor > Anaerobic > Unclassified ... | reverse complement strand
TTGTGCCGGTAAAAAGCCTAGTAATGTTTTTTTGCTAGAAGTTTGTTCAGTGGGTAAGGAATTTTCTTGAGTAATTTCCATATTTTTGTTAGAGTGATCTACCGGTAAGGTAGCCCACCACATGACTAATGCGCTTAGACAGAGCACTAGGCAGATAAATTTTTTCAATTGCTACCTCCTTGGAAAGCCTCGCATTATGACATCTTTGTCAGCTATGCTGGTGCTAAATGTTGCAAACAAAAATATTTAGCTACTTATCTATTCTACTCGAAAATTACGAAAAAAGCCACCGCTTAACCCATGGTATATTCCGTAGTAGGCTGATACAGGGAAAACAGAGTATTTTGAGTAAAAAACTTTTGCTTATTACTTCCAATAGTAGTAAAATTACCTTACATGTTGAGAACATATAAATGATATACCACTATGCGTTTTTATACACTAAATATGCATAAGCACCAAAAAGGCTAAACCGTTACTGAGAGCTGACTTAACGAGAAAAATAATAAAAAAAAGAAAATATTACAAAAAGTATTGCAATATTATGCAAAAAAGATGTATAATACTGAAACATTATAAAAGGGGGGAATAAAATGAAAGCAAGTGTAATAGGAGCGACAGGCTTTGCTGGAGCTGAATTGCTACGTTTATTGGATGGACATCCTGATGTTGAAATAACTAATATCACTTCGGAAAGTAGTACCGGTGAAAATATTGCAGATATATATCCGCATCTATCTGATAGAATAGAAAAAAAATTGGGCAGTATGCAAGAAATGGAAAGCATCGCCGCAGAAAGTGATGTTGTTTTCATTGCGTTACCACATGGACATGCCATGAAAATTTGCAAGGCATTACGGAATACTTCTACTAAGATAATTGATTTAGGCGGTGATTATCGCTTTAAAGATTATAAAGTATTTGAGGAATGGTACAATGTTAAACACGAAGACCCGGAAGCCAATGCAGTTTACGGTTTAACTGAATTATATCGTGATAAAGTAAAAGAAGCAAAGTTGGTTGCTAATCCTGGGTGTTATACTACCTGTGGTATTTTGGCTTTGGTACCAATGTTGAAAGCAGGACTTATTGAGACCGGCGGGATTATTATAGATGCTAAATCCGGTACTACCGGAGCTGGGAGAACTCTCAAAGCTGGGAGTATGTATTGTGCGGTTAATGAAAATTTTCATGCATATGGAGTAGGTACTCATCGTCATACGCCGGAAATAGAACAGATTTATTCCGAGTTTGCTAAGGTTCCTGTGGTGATTCAATTTACGCCACACTTGCTCCCCGTAGATCGTGGGATTTTGGCTACTTGCTATGCTGATATTAAACCGGGAGTCACTAGTGAGCAAATAGACACGGCATACAGGGATATGTATGAAGATGAGTTTTTTGTTCGCGTTAGGGGACGGGGGATTTGCCCGGAGATTAAAAATGTTAGAGCCTCTAACTATGTTGATCTAGGGTGGCAAATTGATAAACGTACGAATCGTCTTATTGCTATGACGGTTTTAGATAATTTAGTTAAAGGTGCAGCCGGTCAGGCAGTGCAAAATATGAATGTAATGTTTGGTTTAAAAGAAAATACAGGACTTACTCAATTACCAATTTATCCTTAAGGAGTTGAAATGATGAAGCAAATAGATGGATGGCTTACCACACCTAAAGGCTTTGTAGCAGCCGGTGTAAAAGCAGGGATTAAGGCAAGTGGCAATCATGATGTAGCGGTTATTATGAGTACGGTACCGGCAGCTACAGGTGCTGTTTTTACTCAAAACAAAATCTGCGCGGCACCTGTTTTGATTAGCCGAGAAGTAAACAAAAGACCTGATGCGCAGGCTATTGTTGTAAATTCAGGTTGTGCCAATGCCTGCACTGGTGAGCAAGGTCTTGCTGATGCTAAGGCCATGCAGAAAATTACCGGTGAGTATTTGGATATTGATCCGGAAAGTATTTTTGTTTGCTCTACCGGTGTTATTGGTCAGTTCTTGCCTATGGGTAAAGTTAAAGAAGGCATTGCCTCGGCAGTTGCACGTCTGAGTATTAACGAAGGCGAAAGTGCTGCTCTTGCCATTCAAACTACAGATACATTTATAAAAAAAGTTGCTTATGAATTCGAAATTGGTGGTAAGGAAGCTAAAATAGCTGGAATCGCTAAGGGCGCAGGTATGATTCATCCCAATATGGCTACAATGCTTACTTATATTACAACAGATGCTGCAGTAGCTCCTGATCTTTTAAAACGCATGGTCAAGGCTGTGGCAGATAAATCTTTTAATATGGTGGTAGTTGACGGTGATACTAGCACTAATGATAGTATGATAGTTTTAGCAAATGGTTTGGCAGAAAATGAAATAGTTTTTTCTGAAGAGCATCCTGATTATGCAACTCTTTATAAAGCACTTTTGCAGACAGCTCAAGACCTAGCTAAAATGATTGCCCATGATGGTGAAGGTTCTACTAAATTTATGGAAGTTAACGTCATTGGGGCTGCAAGCTTTGATGATGCGAAAGTAGCTGCTATGGCCATTGCAAAGTCGCCGTTAGTGAAGACGGCTTTCTTTGGAGAAGATCCTAACTGGGGACGTATACTTTGTGCAGCAGGTTATAGCGGAGCAGCTATGGATGCTACCCATACTAATCTTAGCATTGGGGCTATACGTGTGGTTAAAAATGGTATGAATGTTAACGTGCCTTTAGCTGAATTAAAACCAATTATGGCTGAGCATGATATTAGTATTACGGTGGATATGGCTGTGGGCAAAGAGAAAGCTACAGTTTGGACATGTGACTTTAGTTACGATTATGTAAAAATAAATGGAGAATATCATACTTAGAAATACTGCAGTTGCTCTTCAATTTCTCAAATAGAATTTTAGGAGGTTATGATAATGCAAATTAAAGGCGAACAAATTAATACCTTGGTTGAAGCTTTGCCCTATTTACGTGATTTTAAAGGAAAGACAGTTGTTGTGAAATATGGTGGTAATGCCATGCTAAATGATGACATTAAAAATAAAGTATTACAAGATATTGTATTCTTGCGATGCGCAGGGATGCGCCCCATAGTAGTTCATGGTGGTGGACCGGAAATTACAGCTATGCTACAAAAAGCGGGCAAGCAAACGCAGTTTATTAGTGGGTTGCGTGTAACAGATGCTGAAAGTGTCGGTTTAGCCGAAATGGCTTTGGTGGGGAAGATTAACACTGATTTGGTGGCACGTCTTAATATTTTGGGCGGCAACGCTGTTGGTCTTAATGGCAAAGATGCTAACTTAATTCAAGCCAAAAAGCATTTGGCTGATGTTTATGAAAATGGAGAAGTTAATTTAGTGGATATTGGATATGTTGGTAATGTTGAACATATTAATACAGCCCTTATTAATGTTCTTTTAGATAATGACTTTATTCCTGTTATAGCACCTACCGGCGTAGGAACCAATGGTGAAACCTATAATATTAATGCAGATAGCGTTGCCGGTGAAATTGCAGGAGCTTTGCAAGCAGAAAAACTTTTAGTGTTAACTGATGTCAAGGGCATTTATTCAGATTATCGTGATGAGAGTTCTTTTATTTCCACTTTAACTTTTGAAAAAGCACAGGAACTTATTGTTCGTGGTAAAATTGACGGCGGTATGATTCCAAAAGTAAAAGCATGTATTACAGCGCTAAGCGGTGGGGCTAAGAAAACACATATTATTGATGGTCGTGAAGAACATTCTATCCTGTTAGAAATTTTTTCTGATGACGGTGTTGGTACTGAAGTTGTAAAACAATAACTGACTGTTGCTAGAGCACAAGATAATTTTTCAGTGCTTTTACATTAGCAAAAGGTGACTTCCTAATTTATGGAGGTCTTTGTAGCTGTCATAAAAATTTTTAAAAGAATGAGGGGGTATAAAGTTGAATACTAAAGAGATTATAGAACAAACAGATAAGTATTATCTGCCTGTATTCGGTAGAAATCAAATTGCTTTAGATCATGGCAAAGGTTGCAAATTGTATGATGCAGAGGGCAGAGAATATACCGATTTTTTAGCAGGAATTGCCGTAAATGGTTTAGGACATGCTCATCCTGCTATAGTTAAGGCCATTAGTGATCAAGCTGGCAAGCTTATTCATAGCTCCAATCTTTATTACACAGAAATTCAGGCTAAGGCAGTTAAGGTGCTTAGTGAAATATCTGGTTTTGAAAGAATATTTTTGTGTAATAGTGGCGCAGAGGCTAACGAAGGCGCCTTAAAATTGGCACGTAAATATGGAGTAGCTAAAAGCCCTAAGAAGTTTAAAATTATTTCTGCAGTACACTCTTTCCATGGCAGAACAATGGCTACGTTAACGGCAACCGGGCAAGATCACTATCATGAAGGTTTAAGTCCCTTGCCTGTTGGTTATGAATATGTACCTTACGGTGATATTGCTGCCTTAGAAAACGCGTTGGACGATGAAGTTTGCGGAGTTTTGCTGGAACCGATTCAAGGCGAAGGCGGAGTACATGTACCAACTAATGGGTATTTGCTTAAGGCCAGGGAACTTTGTGATAAATACGATGCTTTGTTGATGTTTGACGAAATTCAGTCCGGTATTTGCCGCAGCGGTAAATGGTTTGCCTGGGAATATAGTGGAGCACGTCCCGATGTAATGACTCTTGCTAAGGCTTTGGGTGGTGGGTTCCCCATGGGCGCCTTCGTCACTACTGAGAGGCTAGCACATGTTTTTGCACCAGGGGACCATGGGACTACTTTTGGTGGTAACCCTTTATCTTGTGCCGCCGCATATGCGTCATTAACTACTATGAAAGAAATGAAATTAGACCAAGTAGCTGCTGAAACAGGAGCCTATTTCAAAGTGGAATTAGAAAAGCTGCAAAAACAATTTCCCGATAAAATAGTAGAAGTACGGGGAAGAGGCCTTATTTTAGGTATGGAGCTCACAAAACCTGGTGCTCCAATTGTTAAGGCTTGTTTGGAACGGCGCATGATTATTAACTGTACTGCAGGTAATGTCATTCGTTTAGTACCGCCACTAATTATAAGTAAAGAAGAAATAGATGCTTTAATGGTTGTCTTCAGAGAGGTCTTTGAAGAATTTTAACGGAGTGAGAGGCATAGCGTATGGGATTGAAAAATAAAGACTTAATATCAATTCACGATTTATCAGTGGGTGAAGTTGCTACAATTTTGGATGTAGCAACGAAGTTGAAACGCAAACAAAAAAATGGCGAGGAACATGAATACCTAAAAGGGAAGACTCTAGCTATGATTTTTTCCAAGGCCTCAACCAGGACTAGGGTTTCTTTTGAAACAGGCTTTCATCAGCTAGGTGGGCACCCTATATATTTAAATGACTCTACTTCTCAAGTAGGGCGTGGTGAACCTGTACGGGATACAGCAAGAGTCCTTTCGCGTTTTGTCGACGGCATTATGATTAGGACTTTTTCACATGATTCTGTTATAGAAATGGCCAAATATGCTACAGTTCCTGTTATTAATGGTTTGACGGATCTTTTACATCCTTGCCAAGCACTAACGGATTTGTTTACTATTCAAGAATATAAAGAAATCTTAAAAGGTAGAAAATTAGTCTATGTAGGAGACGGCAATAACATGGCTCACTCTTTGATGTTCGCCGCTGCAAAAGTGGGTATGAACATGGTATGTGCGTCTCCCGAAGGTTATCAGCCCAACCCGCAAATTGTGCAGCAGGCCCAGGAAGATGCTGTACAAACAGGGTGCACTATTACAGTGGAAGAGGATTTGGTTAAAGCAGCCAAGGGCGCTGATGTTCTCTATACTGATGTGTGGACATCAATGGGGGAAGAAGCAGAAAAATCCATACGTCAGAAAGCTTTGGGTGGGTATCAAATTAACAAGGAGCTTTTGGCAGTGGCTAGGCCTGATGCTATAGTACTTCATTGTTTACCGGCTCATCGTGGGGAAGAGATAACGGAAGATGTTATAGAAGGTACACAATCCGCGGTTTTTGATCAAGCAGAAAATCGTTTGCATGTACAAAAAGCAATCATGGCACTCTTAATGAGTGATGAATCCTTGTAAAAACAAAATGTTATTATAGCTAGAGCTGAATTTTCATTTTGTATAAATATTTTGCACTATTACAAAAACAGGAGGCTGTATCTAATGAAAAAAGAAGAAATTAAGAAAGTTGTATTGGCTTATTCCGGGGGACTTGATACATCAGTAATTATTCCTTGGTTAAAGGAAAACTATAATAACTGCGAAGTTATAGCGGTTACTGCTGATTTAGGACAAGGAGATGAGTTGAATCCTGTTCATGACAAAGCTATTAAATCCGGAGCTAGCAAATGCTATATCCTGGATTTGAAAGAAGAATTCATTTCTGATTATGTATGGCCTACTGTCAAAGCAGGTGCTGTTTACGAAAAAAAATATTTATTAGGGACCTCTTTTGCACGTCCTTTAATTGCCAAAAAATTAGTAGAAATTGCTCTTAAAGAAGGTGCTGATGCTGTAGCGCACGGTGCTACAGGTAAGGGTAACGATCAAGTTCGCTTTGAACTTTCTGTTCATGCCTTGGCTCCACAATTGGCTGTTATTGTTCCTTGGCGTGAATGGGATATCCGTTCTCGTGAGGATGCTATTGATTATGCCGCAGCACACAATATTCCAGTACCTGTAACTAAGAAACGTGATTATAGTATGGATCGTAATATGTGGCATTTGTCCCATGAAGGTTCTGATTTGGAAAATCCATGGAATGCACCAAAGGATGATTTGTTTATTGTTACTAATACTCCGGAAAAAGCACCTGATAAAGATGAATATGTGGAATTAGATTTTGAAGAAGGAGTTCCCATAGCTGTTAATGGCAAGAAGCTTTCTCCAGCTAAGCTCGTTGAAGCTTTAAATGAAATTGGTATTCGCAATGGCATTGGTATTTGTGACATGGTTGAAAACCGTTTGGTAGGAATGAAGAGCCGTGGAATTTATGAAACTCCAGGTGGTACTATAATTTATTATGCTCATAACGAATTGGAAAATTTATGCTTGGATCGCGCTACCAACCATTACAAAGAATTGATTGGAGTACAATATGCAGAATTAGTTTATAACGGCATGTGGTTCTCTCCTTTGCGTGAAGCCTTACAGGCTTTTGTAGATGAAACTCAAAAAACAGTAACCGGTACTGTACGCCTTAAACTTTATAAAGGCAATGTAATTAGTGCTGGTGCTAAATCACCATATTCCTTATACAGTCAAGAATATGTTACTTTTGGTGCTGATGAAGTTTATAATCAAGCGGATGCAACAGGTTTTATTACTTTATTTGGCTTACCTTTAACAGTACGCGCTATGATGAAACAAGGGACGCTAAAATAATGGCAAAGCTTTGGGGCGGAAGATTTAGTAAAAATACAAATGAGCTGGTGGATGCATTTAACGCATCCATCAAGTTTGATAAACGCCTATATCATGAAGATATTAGGGGGAGTATTGCTCATGCCAATATGCTTGCGCGGACCGGTATTATTCCAGTAGCTGATGGTAAAACAATTGTCCAAGGACTAGAGCAAATTTTAGCTGATATAGAGGCCGGTAATTTCAAATTTGAAGTTTCCTTGGAAGATATACACATGAATGTTGAGTCACGTTTAACAGATGCTATTGGTAGTGCTGGAGCAAGACTTCATACGGCTCGTAGTCGTAATGACCAAGTGGCGTTGGATATGCATATGTATATGAAACGTGAAGTTACAGAGATTGGTGAGCTTTTGCTTAATTTTGAGGAAGCATTGCTAACCGTAGCAAAAAAACACGATAAAACATTGATGCCGGGATATACTCATCTGCAACGTGCGCAGCCTATTACTTTTGCTCATCATATGTTAGCGTATTTTAACATGTTACAAAGAGATTTCCGCCGTTTGCAGGGTGTGTGGGCCGGGGCTGATATTATGCCTTTGGGTGCCGGAGCAATTGCTGGGACTACTTTCCCAATTGATAGATTCCAAGTTGCCGAAGAATTGAATTTTCAAGAAGTTTATGCTAATAGTATGGATGCTGTTAGTGACAGGGATTATATATTAGAGTTCTTGTCCTTTGCCTCAATTCTAATGATGCATTTATCTAGGCTTAGTGAAGAAATCTGCCTATGGTCCAGCACTGAATTTGGCTTTATCGAACTAGATGATGCTTTTGCTACAGGCTCATCTATGATGCCACAAAAAAAGAATCCGGATATTTCGGAATTGGTAAGAGGTAAAACTGGTCGTGTTTACGGGCATTTACAGGCTATGTTGGTAACTTTAAAGGGCTTACCATTAACTTATAATAAGGATTTGCAAGAAGACAAAGAGGGCTTTTTTGATGCTATTGATACTGTAAAATTTTCCTTAGCGGTTTATAGCGATATGCTTTTAACTATGAATGTTAATGTGGAACGTATGGCAGAGGCAGTGCATCAGGATTTCTCTAATGCAACGGATTTAGCAGACTATTTAGTGCGCAAGGGTTACCTTTTAGACAAGCTCACGAAGTTGTAGGAAAGTGTGTAGCTTACGCTATTGCACAGAAAAGTTTTTGCCGGAGATTTCGTTGGCAGAGTCAAAAAGTTCTCTGAACTTTTTGAGTCGGACTTATTAGAAGCATTGAAACCTGAAAATTGTGTTGCGGCTAGAACTTCTTATGGTGGGCCTGCTTTTAGCGAAAACGCAAAGCAACTTACTCAAGGTGAAAAAATTTTACAAGAGCAAAAAAAAGTGATTGCTACGTTGTTTAAACATGTATAATTAAACTTGTTTAAAACCGGTTCATACGAACCGGTTTTTATTTATTACAAGAACTTTAGGTAAAAAGGGTGACAAGAGCTGTAAAACTTTTGTATAATGTAAGTTAAGATATAAAAGGCGGAGGGTGATGTTTTTGTTAAGACAAATTCAGGGTGTTCTTTATACTGTCAGTATATTGGATATTTTAGACATAATCGTTGTAGCATATTTTCTGAATAAACTTTATCAAATGCTCAAAAACACAAGAGCGGCATCCTTGGTAAAAGGCTTACTAGTACTGTTTGCAGCTACTTTGGTTAGCAAATGGTTAAACTTATATGTTATTAATTGGCTATTGGAAAAAAGTATGACGGTTGTTATGGTAGCATTACCGGTGGTTTTTCAACCGGAATTGCGCCGTGCCTTAGAGCAAATTGGTCGTGGAAAACTTTTCCGTAAGAGTACAGTATTAAATGGGCTACAGGTAGAAAACATGCTAGAGGCAGTGGCTACTGCAGCAGATGATATGTCTAGGCACAAAATTGGCGCACTTATTGTTTTTGAACGTGAGACCGGGTTGACTGATTATATTGAAACAGGTATCCAAGTGGATGGAATTATTACCACGCAGCTTTTTGAAAATATTTTCATACCAAATACACCACTTCATGATGGAGCAGTTATTATAAGAGGAGATCGTATTATTGCTGCTAGTTGCTTATTGCCTTTGACAGAGGCTAGTAATCTTAGCCAAGAACTTGGTACTCGTCATCGTGCGGCAATTGGTCTTAGTGAGCAATCAGATGCGCTGGTTTTGGTCGTTAGTGAAGAAACAGGGACCATTTCCTTAGCCCGCAGTGGAAGCTTACAACGTTATTTAACTCATCAAGATATAAAGAATATCTTGCGCCCTGCTATGAGCAAACCAATGCTTAATTGGAAAGATAGTATTTTGCTCAAGCTTAAGGGAACTCCAAAAGGCGAAGATACAAAAGCCAAAGGGGAGGAGAAGAAGAATGGGAAAAAATAATGGGCAGGGTAATTCCTGGACTGTAAGGATCATGGCGCTTTTAGTTGCTTGTGCCCTGTGGTTATATGTAATGAATGAACAAAATCCTTTTACCACGCGCACTTTTTCCGTTCCTTTGACTAAGGAAAACTTGGCTTCTGATATGGTGGTACATGATTTGCCTGAAACTGTAAAAATCAAAGTTAGTGGACCTAGATCACAAGTATCGGCAATATCAGAAAATTCCCTTAGAGCATATGTAGACTTTAGTGGTGCAGTAAAGGGGCTTGGCACCTATAGTGTTCAAGGAAAAACTCCTTTGGGAGAAATAATTGAAATAAGTCCTAATATACTGCAACTCAACTTAGATACGGTAGGTGAGCGAGTCTTAGAAATAGAGCCTCGCATTGTTGGGGTGCCAAATTCCGGTGTAACTGTTGGTAAAATGAATTTGTCTCCCATGAAGGTTACTATTCAAGGGGCAAGCAGTAGGATCGCAGAGGTAGGGAAAGTTGTAGTTTTAGTTGACATTAGTAATAAGGATAAAAACTTTGAGGATGATGCGGCAGTAGTCGCTGTGAGTAAAGATGGTAGGGAAATGTATGATATAAAGGTGGAACCATCAAAAGTTCATGTTTCTGTAGAAGTGTTGAAACAATTGGCTACTAAGTCGTTCCCAATTTCAGTAGACTTATCAGGTAACTTACCCACTGGTTTTAAGGTAGATAAAATAATTGTTACTCCGGATACAGTAAAATTAACTGCAGAGCCGCAACTTATAAGCAATTTGAAAGAAATAAAGACGGCACCGGTTGTTTTGGATAAGTTAACAGGAGATGTGGAATTAAAGATGCCACTGAATATTCCAGATAAAGTGTTAGCAGACGCGCACAATGTAATGGTAGAAATAAAATTGAAAAAAGCGGAGTGAATAATGATAATAAAACTAAATAACTTGCGTGTCGGAATTACAAATGAACATAGCTTAGCGGAAATTTTAGCACATAAATTTAACATTGATGAAGAAAATATTCGTGATGTAAAAGTTTTGCGACGTGCTGTTGATGCACGTCGCAAAAATAATATTTGTTTGGTTTATCATTTGTGTCTGGACTTAGCCGTTAGTGGCAAAAAGCTGGATATAATCTTGCAAGACAAAAATATCAGCAAAACAGATGAACCAAAGCGAGATAAATTAGTTTGTGGCAGCGAAGAATTATGCGAGCGTCCTGTGGTTATTGGGGCGGGCCCCGCTGGATTAATAGCTACATTGGAACTAGCTAAACGAGGTTATAAACCTTTATTAGTGGAACGGGGAAAATGTCTGGCGGAGCGGGTAGAAGATGTAGACATTTTTTGGCGTACCGGTAAATTTGATCCTGCAAGTAATGTCCAGTTTGGGATGGGTGGAGCAGGAACTTTTTCTGATGGAAAGCTTACAACAAGAATAAATGACCCTATTATGAGCCATATACTTGAAACTTTTGTAGCAGCCGGGGCTCCAGCGGACATTCTTTATGAGCAAAAACCACATGTAGGAACAGACAAATTACGTCTTATGGTCAGCAATTTAGCTAAGCAGATTGAAGAACTAGGCGGAGAAATATTATATGATTGTCAGGCAAAAGCTTTAATTGCTAACGATGGTAAAGTAGTTGGTATAGAACTTATTAATGGTGAAAAAATTATAACGAACGCCGTCATTTTGGCTATTGGCCATAGTGCTCGTGATACATACCAAAAACTGCTAGAGCAGGGCGTAGCTATGGAAGCTAAGGCTTTTGCTATAGGAGTGCGTGTAGAACATGAGCAGGCCGTAATTGATACTGCGCAGTATGGTGCTTTTGCAGGGCATCCAAAATTAGGAGCTGCTGACTATGCTTTGGTACATCACGAACCTAGCAATGGCCGTACAGTGTATTCTTTTTGTATGTGTCCTGGGGGGAAGGTAGTAGCTGCAACGTCAGAAATAGGTGGAGTCGTTACTAATGGAATGAGTATGCATGGTCGAGACTCCGGCATAGCAAACAGTGCATTAGTAGTAAATGTTGGTCCACAAGATTTCGGAACAGGTCCTTTAGGTGGAATTGAATTTCAACGACATTACGAGCAATTAGCCTATTGCGCTGGAGGAAAAAGCTATAGTGCTCCGGCACAAAATATCCGAAGCTTTTTGGATAATGCAGAACCACTGTTGAAAGTTGGATTTAAACCTACTTATGAACCTGGGTTAGTAGCAGTTTCCTTGGATAAAGTTTTACCTGATTATGTAGCGACAACTTTGCGTGCAGGTATTAAAGTTTTCGGCCGCCGCATAGGGGGATTTGCTTCTGATGGTTTATTAACAGGAGTTGAGACGAGAACATCTGCTCCTGTACGCATTTTAAGAGGGCAAGACGGGCAGTCACTTACTCATAGTGGACTTTATCCTACAGGTGAGGGAGCGGGATATGCTGGCGGGATTATGAGCGCTGCCGTCGATGGTTACTATCAGGCTGCCAATATTATAAAAAGATTTAAAAGATTCTAGGTGGGGGTATTGTGCAAAGTTCGAGATCCAAGGGCATATATATGATTTTATTGGGAGCCTCCCTATGGGGAGCCTCTGGTACAGCGGTGCAATATTTATTTGAGCAAAAACATCTATCGCCGGATTGGCTTCTTATGGTTCGTATGATCGTTGCCGGTCTTATTATGCTGATTTATGATAAATATGCCGGCAGAGATATATGGGCTATTTGGCGACATCCAACTCATCGTTATAAAATAATCGTATATGCTATTATTGGTATGTTTATGACACAGTATGGTATTTTATTGCAATACAATATGGTAATGCAGCCACTGCAACGGTTTTGCAATATCTTATGCCTGTTATAGTTTTAGTTTATTCACTGTGGCGTACGAGGCATTTCCCAGGGAAGACAGAAGTGACAGCCGTCTTTCTCGCTACCATGGGGACTTACCTTTTGGTTACCAAAGGTAACTGGGACACTTTAGCTATTTCGCAACAGACCTTATTTTGGGGCATCCTTTCTGCTTTTGCCATGGCTTTTTATACCCTTTACCCAAGAGAACTGCTGAAGACCTATTCTTCTACCATGGTTATTGGATGGAGTATGTTTATAGGTGGTATTTTTATTAATGTCTTTTTAAAACCATGGCCTTTTATCGGTATTATGGACTTTGGTACGGTGATTGGGATGACCGTACTTATTTTATTTGGAACGTTGATTGCTTTTTATTGTTACTTAGATAGTACAAAATATATTAAAGCGTCTGAAGTAGGGGCTTTGGCTTCTGTAGAGCCGTTGTCTTCAGTATTATTAGCGGTAGTTGTATTACATGTGGATTTTGGTTTAGCAGAAATGTTAGGAGTGGCATGTATCATTTCTACAGTTTTTTTGTTAGCAAGACAAAAATAAACAACGCCAACAGGTAAAGTTGGCGTTGTTTATTTTTATTGGGGGGAAAAAAGAGTCTGTTAGTTAAAAAGTAAAGGTTATATCAGACCAAATTCTTTGATCTTTACGACTTTCTCCACCTTTTTCTTTGGTATCAAAATACTTCACAGTTGCTACAGTATTTTTCATGATGGTGTAACCAATACCTATGCCATAGCCTTTGAAA
>Ga0183099_1001502_pt1 | contig 13399 bp, 13 predicted proteins | sample Biomet1_FD_127788 | JGI IMG/M metagenome (GOLD analysis project Ga0183099, IMG submission 127788) | Microbial communities from bioreactor (seeded with anoxic lake sediment) at LBNL, California, USA - Biofuel metagenome 1 | ecosystem: Engineered > Bioreactor > Anaerobic > Unclassified ... | reverse complement strand
TTTATCAGCGGTCCTTTCATTTTTTCCTTTATCGCACGCGTACGCTGCCGGATTTTTCAGCGGATACGCTGGTGTTAAAACCGATCTATTATTATATACTTTACAACAGATAATTCAAGCAAATAATGTAAAAAAAGATACACCGGCGGAGTATAAAGTTTCCGCAGCTTTCTGCCGATAAGATAGCAGGGTTCTTGTTTCCGGCCATGGAGGGTATTGTGAGGCAGAAAAAGCTCTTTTTCACGATTATTTGTTTATCAGCGGTCCTTTCATTTTTTCCTTTATCGCACGCGTACGCTGCCGGATTTTTCAGCGGATACGCTGGTGTTAAAACCGATCTGGGATTTTCAGGCAGCGATAATTCGTTTGATCCCCAGCTTCTGCTTCAGTCTTTTTTTGCCGGACAGTTCAATCTGACAAGCGACGTGATCGCACGCATTGAATTTTCACTGAGCACGGATGATCTGATTGAGAACTCTGTGTTTAAAAAGACGCCGGCGGAATTCCAGATAGATGAAGTGTCGTTGATGTACAGAAAACAGTTCCCCGGATTTTCCAACTATCTGAGCTGTTTTATGGGAACGTATGAACCGATCGGATCGGACATATTTCTCCGGCGGCAGTTCGGCATTCAGCCGATCTCCTCAAAGATCACGGAAAGCTGGCTGGGGCTGTCAGGGTCGGTTCTGTATCCGCTGTTCGGTATAGGGCTTGCCGATGTTGTGCATTTACCAGCCAGCCGGTGGCCGCAGGCGTATATTCGTACGTTAATCATGAAAACAGTGACTATTATGTTTTTAACACCGATCTGCGGTTTGCCTGCGTCTATCCCTATCTGTATCTGGATGTCGCAGGCGGCATCGGTGCTCCGCTTAAAAACGACTACAACGGCGACGAGGTTATCGTCCTCATAGACACGCTGTACGCACACGGAGGCTTGAATCTGCTCGTGGGCAATAATTACACTCCGGTGTCTCTGTTTCTGCAGGCCGGCGTATACGACATTCCCCTGAAACGGGGTGGAACGGGGTTATCCATAGATCCTGACAAAGTCTATCTGCTGCTGGAACCGAGGTTTCAGATGCCGTCGCTCCAGCTGCGTTTTACCCTTTTCAGCCTTCCGCCCGGTACTGTGGAAAACCTGCTGTTTATCCACGATACACTCGGATTCAACATGCTCGCATATACTGATTCGCTATACGCAGGAAACGGAGCGTTTTCTTTCGGTATAAACACGACGTTCTCCTTTTCGGACGCAAATTACGAAATGTTCTTTAATCCGCTGAATTTTACATTGAGTACGCTTAACGTTTCGCTTTCGCCGTATACGTCGATGCAGCTTTTTTCAGGGGAAATTCACATTATGGCGCAGATGAGCCTGACAGACATTGTCCGTGCGTCATATGCTTCGGCGTTCAGGCTGAACGTCGGTTACCGTACACAGCTTTAGCAGCAGACCGGCGCAGAACGGCCGGTCCGCACGCTCTGATCACTTCAGGCGCAGCTGAGACAGCCGGCCGCATGCTTCCTGTACTGTGTCGTGGTGCCCGAACGAACTGAAACGGAGAAAACTTTCTCCTGACGCGCCGAATCCTGAACCGGGAGTCGTAACAACTCTGCACTCTTCAAGTATCCTGTCGAAAATTTCCCAGCTCTTGTATCCGGGGAAGCGTACCCACAGGTACGGCGAATCTCCGGTACTGTAAATTTGAACCCCGGCGTTTTTAAAGGACGCTCCTTCAAGAGCCGAATGTATTGTCCTGACGTTCTCAAGATAATAATCGATGATATTCTTCATCTCGCAGAGACCTTCGGGATCAAGTGCTGCAAGCCCCCCCTGCTGCGCGATGTTGGAAGCACCGTTGAAAAGGGTTGTCATCACGCGTGCCCAGTCTTTTCTGACCGGCGTGCCGTCGGCGAACGCAAGAGTGCCGGGAACGACCGACCATCCCAGACGAACCCCTGTAAAGCCTGCGGGTTTTGAAAACGAGTTTATTTCTATGGCGCAGTCACGGGCACCGGGAATTTCATAAATTGTCCGCGGAAGACCGGGATCGCGGATGAACTGCGAATACGCAGCATCAAAAATAATAATGGAGCCGCTGTTTTTAGCAAAATCTACAAGTTTACGCAGCTCGTCTTTTGTTGAAGTATATCCGGTCGGATTATTCGGAGAGCAGAAATAGATGAGACTGTTTTTCTGTATCCGTGAAAAATCGGGGAAGAATTTATTCTCAGGCGTACAGGGCAGATACGTTATTCCCTTGTACTTTCCTGAGCGGCACGCCCCGGCAGCGCCTATAAGGACAGATCCGTCAACGTATACAGGGTATGCCGGGTCCTGAACCGCCGCACGCGTTTTCCGCCCAAACAGCGTCTGTATGCGCGCAATGTCGCATTTGGCGCCGTCAGAAATGAACACTTCATCCGCGGAAGCCATACCCGGATAGAACGTTTCTGCTATTTTACTGCGGAGAGCGGGAAGCCCCTGTTCGTCTCCATACCCGCTGTATCCTTCAGGAGTTGCAAGCGACAGCGCGTAGTCAGACATGGCTTTTGATATGTGCGGCGTAAGCGGTTCTGTCGTATTGCCGATACTCAGACTAATGATCTTCGCACCGGGATGCGACGCAGCGAACTCTCTGCTGCGGCGAGCAACTTCCGGAAACAAATATCCGGCTGTAAGATTTGTAAATCCAGTATTTCTTCGTATCATGGTGCTATTTTACTGATTACGGCATCATTGAGCAATAATATATATACGTCAGCGTTCAGGCAGTCTTACAATAAACTGCGCCCATTTCCCGTATTCACTCTCCGCTTTGATCGTACCGCCGTGATTTAACACAATAGACTGCGCTATGGACAGTCCGAGTCCTGAGCCTCCTGTATTGCGCGCACGTGACGAATCGGAACGATAAAACCGGAGGAAGATTTTTTCCAGTTCTTCGGGAAGAATTCCTTTTCCCGTGTTGAACACTTTTATAAGACGCTGTCCGGGAAGCTGTTCGACAGAAACGCGGATAAGGGCTCCTTTGTCGGAATTTTTGAGCGCGTTGTCTACAAGAACTATCACGACTTCTTTGAGACTCGTTTCGTCAGCTTTTATAAATATCTGCTTTGGTATTTCCATATCAAGCAGCTTGCCCTGTTCGTATACGATACTTTCAAACGGAAGGACGACACTTTCAACCATTTCACACAGATTGAATTCCGTTTTGTTCAGTTTTACGCGGCCGGAATCGTTATGGGCAAGATACAGAAGGTCTTTTACAATCTGACTGAGCCGCTGGTTCTCTGTTTTTATGTACTGAAGCCATTTACTGTCAGGCATAGAAGACAGCAGCACGTCAACGTTTGCACCTATAACGGCGATAGGAGTTTTTAATTCGTGGCTTGCGTCCGCGATAAACTGTTTCTGTTCTTCAAGTGCTTCCTTAACGGGCGCGATAGCCCACCGGGAAAAGAGGATCGCGAGGAAAAAAGAAATCAGAATACACACGCCGAACAGTTCCAGTGAAAGCCGCAGCAGCCATGTCTGCATGGCGATCGTATTCTGCATATTAACGCAGGCTGTAAAATATCCGGTGTATGTTTTTTTGATTTTCCAGCGGATTCCGTTGTACATCCCTGTATACTTGCCCTGCTGCGCTAATTTGTACGATTCTTCCGCTATCGGTTCGAACGTACTGCTGCCGTATCTGAGGCGGTAATCGGACACTACGGACACAATCTCTCCCCTGTCGCTGATGACAAGTGAAAAATAATCGTATAGATCAAATTTATCATGCGGAAATAAAATCTTGAGTCCGAAAAAATCGTTATCACGATCCCTCTGCATAAAATCCGGCGTTATGTCTTTCGGAGGAAGAGACCCGTTGGGCAGCAGCGGGACGTAAAAGTCACCGGGAGAGCGACCGGGACGAAGCATATTCATCTTCGGCATACCCGGACCGCTCATACGGGGAAGCCTGTGGCCGTCCGTTACGAGAAGGCGTGAAAGTACCTCGTCTGCCTGTGCGGTATAGAAGAAGGTAAAGTAGAGATTTATTGAACCGAAAATCAGCAGGAGCATGAATCCGAGTATCAGGTTTATGCTCAGGATCAGTTTATACTGTAGTTTTCTGCAGACAACTGCGTCTCCGGTTTTCGGCCGCCGTATTTTCTTTATACCCGTAAATTCGACCCGTCTTCAAGCGAATATCCGATTCCGCGCGCTGTGCGGATCTCCGTCTTAACTTTGAGGAATTCCATCTTCTTTCTCAGGAACGAGATGTACACCTCTACGTTGTTGTACTCGGCATTGCTGTCGCCGCCCCATATTTTTTCGATGATGCGGTTTTTGGTAATGATCTGGTGCGGATTCTGGAACAGCAGGTCGATGATCTGGTATTCTTTGAGAGAGAGCTTGACTGCCTCTCCCTTGTCCGAGACAAGTTCGCAGTTCTTCACATTGAGTGTCAGGTCTCCGAACGTGACGTTCTCTGTTTTTACTTCGCCCTTGCGCCGGCTGAGTGCGCGGATGCGTGCAAGCAGTTCGTCGGTAGAAAAAGGCTTCGTCATGTAATCGTCGGCGCCAATGTCGAGCCCGTGGACTTTGTCCGACACATCGTCTTTTGCAGTGAGCAGAAGTATGGGGACTGAATTGTGGTTTTCGCGGATCTTCTGGAGCACAGTAAATCCGTCGATCCCCGGAAGCATGACGTCAAGTATGATGAGGTCATAGATACCCGAAGACGCGTATTCCAGACCGGAATTGCCATTATATACAGCGTCTACGCTGTACCTGTTTTTCTTGAAAATTTCAACCAACGCCTGCGACAGGCGTTCTTCATCTTCTACTAATAGTATTCTCATACTTAAAATATATCACCGAATTCCTTAAAGAATCTGTAATTAATACATTATATTTAAGAAATAACATTTTTTTTAAAACTGGATACATCTTCACTCTTTTTTAGTACTTTTGATGATATTGGATATTTTATACAAAAAAGGGTTATACTATAATACATATAACCTTTTTTTAACAGAATCTAAACCGGGGTCCTTATGACACAAAAAGTGGTGAACATTGAATGTGAAGCCCTTCTTACACTGGAAGACGACTACTTTCTTAACTGTATCCTTGAACTTGAAACGCTGCTTGAAGACGGATGGGCGATGCAGCATATAGAACGCGATCCCGAACTGAATACGATGTTTGTTACGCTGAAACGTGACGAATAATGTGTCTCCCACAGGTCGCGCGTCACGGACTGTTAACCGATAGACTTGTTTTTTTCTATCCGTTATACTTTTAAGTATGAATAAAATACCGATGAAAAATAAAATCGCTGAACTTGACGGCGACGAAATGACACGCGTTCTCTGGCAGGTTATCAAGGAAAAGCTGCTTGAACCGTATATAGACTTGAAAACTGACTATTATGACCTTGGCTTAAAAAAACGGGATGAAACCGATGACGCGGTCACGTACGAAGCAGCTGCAGCGATCAAAAGGCTGGGAGTCGGCGTAAAATGCGCGACTATCACGTCAAACGCAGCCCGTATGGAAGAGTACAAACTTACGCACCTCACTCCGAGTCCGAACGGTATCATCCGGGCGGAACTTGACGGAACGGTGTTCCGAACCCCTGTTCTTGTACATAATCTGCACGGGACAGTCTCCTGCTGGAAAAAGCCGGTCATTCTTGGGCGCCACGCATACGGGGACGTGTACAAAAACTGCGAAATCAGAACGCCGGGAGCAGGTAAAGCGGAACTGGTATTCACCGGTACGGACGGGAAAGAGATACGGAAAACGATCATGGACATGAAAGGACCGGGAATTATCCAGGGAATTCACAACCTTGACGATTCGATAGAACATTTTGCAAACTGCTGCTTTACGTTCGCGCTTGACAGGAACGTTCCAGTATGGTTCGGCGCAAAAGATACGATCTCCAAAACGTACGACGGGCAGTTCAAAGCGATATTCCAGCGTGTGTTCGACGGGCAGTACAAGGAAGCGTTCGATAAAGCGGGTATTTCCTATTTTTATACGCTCATCGACGACGCCGTTGCCCGCGTTATGCGCAGCGAGGGCGGTATTCTGTGGGCATGCAAAAATTATGACGGGGACGTTATGAGCGACATGATCGCATCTGCCTGCGGAAGTCTTGCCATGATGACGAGCGTGCTTGTAAGCCCGTCGGGTGCGTTTGAATACGAAGCGTCACACGGAACTGTACAGAAACATTACTACCGTTACCTTAAAGGTGAACGCACGTCTACAAATCCGGTCGCACTCATATTTGCGTGGACCGGCGCACTCGCGAAACGCGGCGAACTGGACGGAACACCGGAACTCACTGAGTTTGCGAAAAACCTCGAACGTGCTGCGCTCAGGACGATCGAAGAAGGCGATATGACAGGAGACATCGCGTCTATCGCTGCTCCTGCACCTGCCCACGTACTTGATTCGTGGCAGTTTATAGACGCGATCGTATCGCGTCTTGAAGCTGTGTGATCAGGAAAGGGTTCCGCACCACTTTACGTTAAGATGTCTGCACAGGACGCTGTATTCTTCAGCGTCCTTTTTTTGCGTAAAACCGGTAACGAACAGCGAACGGTCTTCGGGTTCTGAAGCAGAAGAAGAACCTGCCTGCCGCGGAACAGCGTCTTGTAACTGTTTTACTTTTAACGCCTGCCGCACGACTCCGTCGCGGGAATCTACAACCTGTACTCCGCTGCCTGCAGCCTGCCGGATCATGTCCGCCATATGGATAAAATGCGTACAGCCCAGAACGATGGTGTCGCAGTCGTTTTTTGCAAAATAATCAACAGCAGGCTGCACTGCCGCGCGTTTCTGCTCCTGTGTCGCTGTAAAGAGATCGTGTTCGATAAAGGCGACGAGGTCTGCGTCTCCGCGTGAGAAAACCTCACAGTTCGACGCGAAATCACGTTCCAGCCGCTGAATATACGGATGCCGCACCGTCGCGTTCGTGGCAAGCAGTCCGATTCTTCCGCTGTGCGTAACTTCGGCAGCCACTTTTATTGCCGGAACAGTTCCGACTATCGGTACCTGCGAAAAGGTGGAGCGCAGAGCGTCAAGCGCAGTCACGGAAATGGTATTGCACGCAATGACCACAGCCTGCGGATTCCATGTCCGTAAAATAAGGGAAAGCACCTCTGACGCACAATTAGTAATCTCTCCGGGTGTTTTTTCACCGTAGGGAAAGTGCTTAGTGTCTGCAAGATACGCACACGTCATTTCCGGATACTTGTTTTTTAAATGCAGCATATAGGGAACGCCGCCGGTCCCTGAATCAAGAAAGGCAAAATTCATATACAGATCATTCCGCCGAACAGGCTGTTGAACGCGTCGCGCGCTTTTTTGCCTTCGTCGTCTCCTTTACCGGCTGCGGTAAAATCGGCTTTCACAGAAAAGAAATCGCAGAAATTTGCTTTTTCTTTGTCCGTAACGCTCTCCTGTATCGTCTCACGGCAGTCATACTGCTCACCGGGTGCGTAATATTTGCAGCTGCGGCAGCAGTGAAGGTCTGCGCCGCATTCAGGGCACACAGAATTGCGGTATATGCTTTCTTTCGACTCAAGTGATTTTCCACATTTCCAGCACATGACAGCATTTTAATCATTTGACTAATCAAGCGCAATACCGTACCATTACTATATGTATACGCTGAACAAATGCCTCGTTCATTCGTGTAAAAATCTTTCTTTGTCCACGTTTGACGCGCAGGGCAGTATCACCGACGAACAGAATTACTGTCTCGACCATATTCCCGATCCGGGAAAGGCAAAGGAGCTGATTTTCTCCTATATTAAAACGCACGACGTCATAGTCGGTTTAAATACGGCGGGCATCACGTTCACAGGCATAGATTTGACGAACAAGCGGTTTTACGGCTGCAACTTTCAGCACTGCACGTTTACGAACCTTCATTCAGAGGGGCTCAGAAGCCGCATGAGCATGTTCGATTTTGCCACGTTCAGCGACTGTACCCTTCTTAACTGCAACATGCAGTTCACGTCGTTCAGCGGCTGTACGTTTTCGCACACGCTTTTTACCGGCAGCGACATGGTGCAGAACAATTTTAACGGAGTACAGTCGTTCCAGTCGTCGTTCGATGATTCGGACCTGTATAATTCGCGCTTTATCAGTGCAAAACTGGTGAACACGTCGTTCCGTAACTGTAACGTAAAAAAAACGATCTTTCTTGACTGTATTCAGGAAAACGTTTCCTTTAAAATGTCGAACACCAGGGAAGCTGTGTTCGACAGGAGAGGAAGCGCGCTTGCACAGGGGCTTGACGAGGGTGGAGGCTCACTGTTTTGAAAATCTATTTTCATCTGAACCTCGGAGGTTTTTCAAACTGTTACGTCGTAGCGAACGAGACGATCAGGGAAGCGGTCATTATAGATCCCGGTCAGATAACAGAGGAAATAATCGATAAAATTGAAAGCGGATCATACAAACTTACGGGCGTGTTCATTACGCACAATCACGGCAGCCACGTGCACGGGCTTCGGACGCTGCGAAAAATCTATACGCCAAAGATATACGCGGCAGACTGGGAAGTAGCAGGCAGCGACACGAACGTGATAACCGGCGACGGAAAGGTGCACATTGCAGGTCTTACGGTGCGCTACATGGCACTCCCCGGGCACACAGCTGATTCGATGGTGTATAAGATCGGAAACGTGCTTTTTACAGGCGATACGCTGTCCGCCGGAAAGATCGGCACTACGAACAGCAGTTATTCCGACTTTATCCTGCGGAATAATATTGAGCGGAAAATTTTTTCAGAACAGGATTCTACTGTTCTTATGCCGGGACACGGCCCGCCTACGTGCGTGGGCGGGGAAAAACGGTTCAATCTTGACATGGTTCGCAGCGGCAGTACGTACGTAAGACCGTCCGAACAGTTACCGGACGAGTGAGACTCGGCCGCAGGCAAGGCCCCAGCTGTTGAACGCATACTCGTTGAGTATACCAGCAGCCTCTTCAAACGGTTTTCCCCCTGTCCGGCGGACGTACGCTGCAAGTTCGGGAATGCCTTTCATGACAGACCCGCGGTTTGCAAGATGAACGAAATAGTCGGCAACACCTGAAAGAGGCTGCTGCATGAGATAGGCCATGAACTCGTTGTGAACGAGGTAGGCGTCGCCCATGTCGTAGTCAAGGTCGGGCTGCGTGTGCCAGAATTTCTTCAGGAACTCAAGCGATTCCGGGTCCATCGTATCGTACACTTTTGTTACGGCGCCGCGGAATTTTTCGTCGGTAAAGAATATACCGTGCCAGCCTTCGTGCGCGATGAACCGGCTGCGGAGCCATCCTGCTGAATCCCGGGAAATGGAAATAACGGCGCCCTGTCCGGGTTTGTATCCGCCAGATTTTTTTTCTATAACTCCGTTTGCAAGAAGTATGTCGCGCAGCAGGTATTCTTTCGCATTAAGTGTGAACGATTCTTTTTCGGCTTTCGTGAAAAAGCCTGCAAGTGTTTCGGCGCTGTAATCGTGCGCGTTATACCCGTGCTTATTCTTCAGAATCCCGTCGCTTACAAGCGTACCGCGGTATCCGGTTTTTTCAGCGTAGTACGCAAGCCGCCGGAAGAAATCATTCTGAACGGCATAATCCTTTGTGTCAAAAAAGAGTACGCCTTTGAACCTGTCCCATTCGAACAGTTCGTATTCCGGTATCCGCCAGTTTTTCTGCTGCCAGTTCATGATAAAACCGGGGTCGGTTTGAAACGGAACGGTTACAGGTTTTCCTGACTCGTGAACGAGTCTGCGGTCGTCCCGCGTCATTATTACGGCGGTAACGGCGCCTGTTTTGTCTGCAATGCCCATGGGCGCGAAAGGATCGGCCAGCGCCGCCGTGTGTATCTGAATAGAGCCGGTACCGCCAGCCCGGAACAGCATAAAGCTTTGCCCCCCCGCGTTCACCGGAACGGTGACAGGATCATCTGCCGTACCGCCTCCTCCTTCTTTTGCGAACGTAACAGTGATAAGCGGCATACATGACGATGGACCGTTCTCCCGGGGAAATACCTGCGCTGCATCTGAAAAATCAACAGAAGAAGTTCCTGAACCGGCACGCCCTCCTGACGGAGCGAACCCGTAAAACGGCACAGGACCGGACGTATCCCATCCGACGGCTGCGTTTCTGACAGCGGCAGACGTTACGGAAGCAGAGACGGGCGAATAAACGAAAAATCCTTCGGGAACGGCAGGACCGCCGCGGGCCGTTCTGTTTTGAACTGACAGTGACAGCTCGAAATCTGTCATGCCGCGCAGATCCGCACTCACAAGCGGGCGGGCGTCTATCTGGTTTTTGAACGCCCCGTTCTTTTTAAAATCGTTTTCAAAAAGAAAGCCGTACATAAAAGGTATTTCTCCGGCAGCTGCGAGCGCTCTGTATTTTTCATCTGTCTTTACCTGCACCCGGACAACGACGGCTGCATCGCCGTATTGAACTGAATACGAGAGCAATTTTCTTTTCTGCGATCTTGTGAACTGATAATACGCATATCCCGGTTCAGGAAACGGCGTGCGGGCGTTGGTATTAAGCGCGTGAAGTCTGTGTGACCCGCTGTGCATTTCCCGGGGAAAGGAAAGTTTTACTGGAGAAGACGGAGACAAATACTGTATAGTGAGAAAAAAGAAATCAACAAGCAGAAGCGAAAGAAGGACAGTGAACAGTATTTTCTGCTGTTTCGAAAACCTTTTCCATATTTTTATAACTGATACCATACGGAGCTCATACTACCCTGTTCAGGGAAAAATTGCTATACTCTGCTCTATGATCGTGTTCATTCCGCATCCGTCCGAAGAATCTGTCCTTGCGCGTGCGCAAAAAACCATACTTTCCCGCCTTGACAGCAGGGATTGTCTCTGGTTCCCGTGCGGGCCGCTGTGGATCATTCCTGACGCGCCCTGTGAAACCATTCCTGTAGAATGGTACCGGAGCGCGGCTCAGAAACTGACCGTCCTCGTACCGGAAACACGGGGAACGGCTCTGGTTTTTCCCGCTGTGCTTGATCTGAACGACGGAACGCACATTCGGTGTACTGTCCGGGCAGCGGAACGAAACGGTGCGTCTCAAGACCAGACCATACCAGACGAAGCTGATCTCCGGCTGCCTGACTTTCCGCTTTCCTGCAGGGTGTTCCGTGCAGCTGACGCGCAATTCACGCCGCTGCCCGACCTGCGGCGCGGCATGAGCTGGTGCGTGCTCCGGTCATGCTGGGTAAAAACATACTGACGCTATTTAAGAATCCGTTCTCCGCGCTCCATAGCGTTAAGACCTGTCTTTGAAAATTCAAGGATACCGAACGGTTCAAGCAGCCGGATCAGGCTGGCGATTTTTTCTTCGCTGCCGGTTGATTCGACGATAACAGAGTTGATCCCGACGTCTACGATGTGCGCGCGGAATATGTCGCACGTTTCGATAATGACTGCACGGTTATCTCCGCTCGCTTTCACTTTTACAAGCGCCATTTCACGTTCGCACGTCTTTGCGGCGTCACAATGCTGAATTGAAATCACCTCAACGAGTTTTGAAAGCTGTTTCTCTATCTGCTCCAGAATGTACTCGTCCCCTTTTACGACGATCGTCATGCGCGACTGTCCGGGATTTCCCGTCTCGCACACGGTGAGAGAATCGATGTTGTATCCTCTCCGGCTGAACAGTCCCGAAACGCGGCTGAGAACGCCCGCGTGATTTTCCACCAAAACAGACAAAACGTAGCTTTCCATTTTCTATCTCCCAATAAAGTTTTTCAGATGCTTTTTTCCGCCTCTGCGTACACGCCGAGCAGACGCACGTCCTCGGCCTGCATTTTAAGCGCTGTCATGACGCTGTTAACGTAATCCACCGCACCGGTACCGGTTGTCTGGAGAGAGGCATCCGCATAGAAACGGTAGCGCCACGGCTGGCCCTGGATAGGACGCGATTCAAGACGCGAAAGATTCAGCTTAAACGACTGAAACACGCCAAGGCACGTATACAGTGCGCCGGGTTCGTTCTTTACGGAAAACATAAACGAAGCCATGTTCGGATTAAGCCCCGCAGTACAGCGGCAGGTGTCCGCCATTTCTTTCACTTCCGCTTTGTCCGTAAAGTGATTCGCTGCAATAACGACGAACCGCGTATAATTGGCCGGATCGTCCTCAATATTTTCTTCCACGACTTCCAGTGTATAATACCCGGCATTCACTCCGCTTGCAATCGCCGCGTTCGCGTTTGACCCGGAATTGGCCACTTCGCTCGCAGCTGTCGCCGTTGACACGCAGTCGATCCGGTTCCACTCAGGATGCGCCGCAAGAAATTTTGAACACTGGCTCAGTGCCTGCGGATGAGAATACACGGTCCGTATCGTGTCACACGTCGCGCCTTTGAGTGCGAGCAGCGAATGCTGTACGCGCAGGTGAACCGCGCCCACGATACTCACGTCTTCAAACTGGGTAAGGTTGTCGTAATTCTCGAACACTGAACCTGCGAGCGTATTTTCTATAGGTACCATGCCGTAGTCCGCCTGCCCGTCCGCAACCTTCTGGAACACTTCGCGGAACGAGTCTACAGGGAGTGCTGTGACACATTCGTCAAAATACCGTCCTATGGCCTGTTCGGCGAACGCGCCCCTCTTGCCGCTGTATGCGCACACAAGACCGTCGTGGGACGATTCCGTGGCGGCAAATTTTACCGGTGATTCTATGCTTCGAAGATGCGTGACTGATTTTCCGACGACAGGCGCCATGGCTTCTATGTCGCGCATGAGTTTGTCGAACTGTTCCGGAAAGAGCGACTGAGCACCGTCGGAGAGCGCTTTATCAGGATTGCAGTGCACTTCCACTATTATACCGTCGGCACCGGCGGCGATAGCCGCAAGTCCCATCGGAGACACTTTGTCCCTTATGCCGACCGCGTGGCTCGGATCGACTATAATGGGCAGGTGGGTCATGCCGCGCAGAATGGGTATGGCGGAAAGGTCGAGCGTGTTGCGGGTGGCCCGCTCGTACGTGCGGATACCACGCTCGCACAGGATAACCTTGTCCGTTCCCGACGAAAGCAGGTATTCGGCGGACATGAGCCATTCCTCTATCGTTGCAGAAATTCCACGCTTCAGAATGACCGGTTTGCCGAGCTTTCCAAGCCGCTTGAGCAGTTCAAAGTTCTGCATGTTGCGGGCGCCGACCTGATATACGTCTACGCCGCAGTTTTCCATTGTCTGCAGGAATTCGGACGCGACTACTTCGGTGACGACCGGCATGCCGTATGTATCGCCCGCTTCTTTCAGCAGCTTGAGCCCTTCTTCTCCAAGCCCCTGGAACGCGTACGGAGAAATGCGCGGTTTGTACGCCCCGCCGCGGGGCACGGCTGCCCCGCTTTCCC
>Ga0183099_1001501_pt1 | contig 13401 bp, 10 predicted proteins | sample Biomet1_FD_127788 | JGI IMG/M metagenome (GOLD analysis project Ga0183099, IMG submission 127788) | Microbial communities from bioreactor (seeded with anoxic lake sediment) at LBNL, California, USA - Biofuel metagenome 1 | ecosystem: Engineered > Bioreactor > Anaerobic > Unclassified ... | reverse complement strand
GGGAGCTGGCTCGGGGGGTGCCTGTCGTCGACCGGCTGGCAGCCGAGCTGGATGTCTGGATCTCCGTGGATACCTACAAGCCCGAGGTGATGCGTGAAACCACGGCTGCCGGTGCTCATTTGATCAATGATATTCGAGCCCTGGCCGAGCCGGGAGCCTTGGCAATTGCCGCCCAGGCGCAAGTGCCTGTGTGCCTGATGCATATGCAAGGTGCGCCGCGGACTATGCAAGCGTCACCTCACTATGACGAGCTGATCGTTGATATTCGGACATTTTTCCAAGAACGGGTTGCGGCTTGTGTGGCAGCCGGGATAGATCGCGAGGCGCTGCTCCTGGATCCCGGATTCGGCTTCGGCAAAACGCTGGAACAGAATTATGAACTGCTGGGGCGAATGAGTGAGTTTGCCGGATTCGGTTTGCCGCTGCTGGTCGGTATGTCGCGTAAATCGATGATTGGTAACCTACTGCAGCGCCCGGTCGATGAGCGACTGGCGGGCAGTCTGGCGGCCGCACTCTTTGCATTTACACAAGGTGCGCATATTATCCGCGTGCATGATGTCAAAGAAACGGTAGATGCCTTGCGGGTATTCTCCTACGCGACGCAGTTCAGCAACGAGAGAACATGAAGTTATGAGTAGAAAGTATTTTGGTACCGACGGCATTCGAGGTTTGGTCGGCGAGTTTCCTATTACCCCTGATTTTGTTATGAAGCTGGGTTGGGCGGCTGGTAAGGTGCTGGCCAAGCAAGGTACCCGCAAGGTATTGATCGGCAAAGATACTCGAATCTCGGGATACATGCTGGAATCTGCTCTGGAAGCCGGCTTATCGGCTGCCGGGATCAAAGCCGTGCTGCTGGGCCCCATGCCGACCCCTGCAGTCGCCTATTTGACCCGGGCGTTTCGTGCCGAAGCGGGTGTGGTGATCAGTGCCTCCCATAATCCGTATTACGACAACGGCATCAAATTTTTCTCCCAGGATGGCACCAAGTTGCCCGATGAGGTGGAGCTCGAAATCGAAGCCGAGCTGGATCAACCCATGAGTTGTGTCGAGTCGGCCAAGCTGGGCAAGGCCAGTCGGATTGATGATGCGCCCGGGCGCTACATCGAATACTGCAAGAGCTCCTTTCCAGGGGAGTTGAGCCTGGATGGTTTGAAGATTGTGCTGGATTGCGCACACGGGGCTACCTATCACATAGCGCCATCTGTGTTTCGCGAACTCGGAGCAGAAGTCATCGCAATGGGTTGCACGCCTGATGGCTTGAATATCAATGCCGGGGTTGGCTCTACCGAGCCGGAGGCCTTGGTGGCTCGGGTGCTGGCCGAACAGGCGGATCTGGGGATTGCCTTTGATGGTGATGGCGATCGGGTGATGATGGTGGATCAAACCGGTTATCTCATCGATGGTGATGAAATCATCTATATGATTGCTCGTGATCAACGGGCCCAAGGAAAGCTCTCGGGAGGCGTCGTCGGTACCCTGATGTCGAACCTGGGCCTGGAATTGGCGTTACAAGAGCTGGAAGTCCCCTTCTGTCGCGCCAAGGTGGGCGATCGCTATGTGATGGAGATGCTCAAAGAGCGGGGATGGCGCTTGGGCGGAGAAAATTCCGGCCATGTCATCCATCTGGATCATGCGACGACTGGTGATGGTATTGTTGCGGCGTTGCAAGTGCTGCAGGCGATGATGCATCAGCGCTGTGACTTACAAACCCTGCGCTCGGGAATGCGCAAGTTTCCGCAGGTGCTGGTGAATGTTCGCTTTACTGCCAGCCAGGATCCAACTCTAGATGCCGATGTATTGGCAGAAGTGGCCCGAGCCGAGAGTGAGTTGGCCGGTCGAGGTCGGGTCTTATTGCGTAAATCCGGCACCGAACCCCTGATCCGGGTGATGGTGGAAGGGGAGGATGCGGCGTTGGTGAATAGCCTGGCGCAGCGGATTGCAGATCGCGTCAAGTTGGTTCCATAAAGCGGAAAATATTCTAGGTATCTGTTTTGCCGACAAAATGCGCAAACGAACCTGAATTGGAAAAAACTGCTTGTCAGTGATGATCGAGCTGGATAGTATTAGCCCCGCTCCCGAACAGGAGGTCGTTGCTGACGGCTTTTATATCTGACGGGGCTCATGCGTCGAAGCACTGCTTCGGGCAATCCAGATTTCTAGAGCAGTGATCCTCGTCATTGCTCGCGGTCAAGACAAGCGCTTGGTCGGTGCCTTGCTGGCACAGCCCGACATCTAGATGTCGATATACATCTGCAAGTCAGCTTAAGGTGTGATTATGTACGAAATTTTATTGGTGGTTTATCTGTTGGTCGCTCTGGCTGTTATTGGCTTGGTGTTGGTCCAGCAAGGTAAGGGTGCAAGCATGGGTGCTTCTTTCGGCGCCGGCGCATCCAACACCGTGTTCGGTTCATCCGGCTCTGGTAACTTCATGACCCGTGCCACCGGCATTCTGGCAACTCTGTTTTTTGTGCTGAGCCTGGTGTTGGGTGCTATGAGTCACAATCGTACCAAGCCTGCCGAGAACTGGACCGATCTGTCTGCTCCTGCTGCTGTTGAGCAGGTGAAAGAAAAGGTAGTCGAAGCGCCGGTCCAGAAAGACGCTGACGTACCGAACTAAAGAAGAGTTATTGCCCAGCTGGTGGAATTGGTAGACACGCTATCTTGAGGGGGTAGTGCTTTCGGGCGTGCGGGTTCAAGTCCCGCGCTGGGCACCAATGTTTAGAAGTGAGTCGCGTTGCTTGAAGCCTGATTCGCAAGCGACTATAATCTCGCACGATTTCGGACGCGGGGTGGAGCAGCCTGGTAGCTCGTCGGGCTCATAACCCGAAGGTCGTCGGTTCAAATCCGGCCCCCGCAACCAATTTCAGTCACGTCCTTACTGAATCATCAAGGACGGTCGCCGCGAGACGACAATCAGGGTCCTGTTGTGAAGCCCCGATTTGAATAATCGGGGCTTTTTGTTATTTGCGATTTGCGCCAGGGTCTTGGCGTGAATCATTGTACTGGGCTTCATGCCCTTTTTTCATTTTTGGAGGGTCGCATTGGCTACGTTGGAACAACGGCTAATCCAGATGTTGGAGAGTCCTGTCGAGTCACTTGGCTTCGAACTCTGGGGTATTGAATTTGTCCGTGCTGGCAAGCATTCGACCCTGCGCGTATTTATTGACCATGAAAATGGCATCACCGTCGAGAACTGTGCCGAGGTTAGTCACCAGGTCAGCAGTATTCTGGACGTTGAAGATCCCATCACGACGGAATATAACCTGGAGGTTTCTTCTCCCGGGATGGATCGTCTTCTGTTTAAGCCCAGTCAGTACGAAAAATATTTAGGCGAACAGGTTAGCCTGACGCTACGCATGGCGGTGAATAACCGCCGTAAATACAAGGGTGTTATCACACGTATCGAGGGCGAAATGCTCGTCCTGGTCGTTGATGGTAATGAAGAAACGGTTGCCTTTGCCAATATTCAGCAGGCAAATCTGGTTCCGAACTTTGATTAACGAGGCTGTCGGAGATGAATAAAGAGATTTTGGCAGTTGTAGAAGCGGTTTCTAACGAAAAAGCCGTGCCCCGTGAGAAGATCTTCCAGGCTTTGGAAACGGCACTGGCAACTGCAACGAAGAAAAAATATGAAGGCGATATCGAGGTTCGAGTCAGCATCGATCGCAAGACCGGTGACTATATAACCTATCGCCGTTGGCAGGTTGTTGATGCTCAAGGTCAGCTGGAGAATCCCTATCGTGAGATTACCTTCGATGCCGCGCGTGTCGAAGAGCCGGAAATCCAGTTGGGTGAGTACATCGAAGATGAGATCGACTCAGTTACCTTCGACCGTATTACCACTCAGACCGCCAAACAAGTAATTGTGCAAAAGGTCCGTGAAGCTGAACGTGCGCAAGTGGTCGAACAGTTCAAGGATCTGGAAGGCTCCATTATTACCGCGGTGGTGAAGAAGCAGAATCGTGACAACGTGATTCTGGATCTGGGGAACAACGCCGAAGGCGTCTTGTATCGTGAAGATATGCTGCCCCGCGAATCCTTCCGTCCGGGTGACCGGGTGCGTGGTTTGCTGGCGGCGGTACGTCCAGAGGCTCGCGGTTCCCAACTGTTTATCAGCCGGGCCAACCCTGATTTCCTCATCGAGCTGTTCCGTATCGAAGTACCTGAAATCGGTGAAGAAGTGATCGATGTCAAGGGTGCTGCCCGTGATCCGGGTTCCCGGGCCAAGATTGCGGTCAAGACCAATGATCGCCGTATCGATCCGATTGGAGCTTGCGTGGGTATGCGCGGTGCTCGTGTTCAGGCTATATCCAGTGAATTGGGTGGCGAGCGCATCGATATCGTGCTGTGGGATGATAATCCTGCCCAGTACGTGATCAATGCCATGGCGCCGGCCGACGTGGCTTCCATCATCGTGGATGAAGATAACCACACCATGGATATCGCGGTCATCTCCAGCAACCTGGCGCAAGCCATCGGTCGCAATGGTCAAAACGTCCGCCTGGCTTCTCAACTCACCGGTTGGGAACTGAACGTCATGACTGTGGAAGACATGCAAGCCAAGCATCAAGCGGAAAAGGATCGCATCCTGAACCTGTTTACTCAGGCGCTGGACATTGATGATGAGTTTGCTGAAGTGCTGATCGACGAAGGTTTCTCGACCATCGAAGAAATTGCTTATGTACCTCTGAATGAGCTGCTCTCCATCGATGGTTTTGATGAAGGTACAGTTGAAGAGTTACGAGGCCGCGCTAAGCAAGCACTCAGTACTCGCGCTCTGGCCAAAGAAGAGTCCTTCGAAGGCGTTGAACCGGCAGAAGACCTGCTGGGGCTCAAAGGTATCGGTCGTGAAATGGCCTATATGCTGGCGGCTCGCGGGATCGGGACTCTCGAAGACCTGGCTGAGCAAGGAATTGACGATCTGATGGGGATCGACGGTATGACCGAAGAGAAAGCGGGCCAACTCATCATGGCTGCTCGCAATATCTGCTGGTTCGGTGAGCAGGCCGAATAAAGCTGCGGAGGTAATGAATGTCAGAAGTATCCGTAACACAACTGGCCACCGACATTGACACATCGGTTGAGCGTCTTCTTCAGCAGTTTACTGATGCAGGGATCCGCAAGTCTGTCGATGAAATGGTCAGCGAAGATGAAAAGCAAGCTCTGCTTGCTCATCTGAAGAAGCAACATGGCGGCAGCGATGACGCTGAACCCAAACGTATGACGTTGCAACGCAAGACGAAAAGTACCTTGAGTGTTCAAGGTGCAGGTGGTAAGAACAAGTCCGTACAAGTAGAAGTACGTAAATCTCGTACCTATGTCCGTCGTTCTGCTGCCGATGAAGAACTCAAAGCAGCCGAAGAGTTAGCTCAGCGCGAAGCTGAAGCCGCTCGTAAGGCCGCAGAGGCCAGCGTCTTGGCTGAAGCTAAAGCCAAGGCAGAAGCAGAAGCGAAGGCTAAAGCCGAGGCGAAAGCCAAAGTTGACGCGGATGCCAAGGACAAGGCACGCAAGGCGGCGCACAGTAATGAAACTGACGCCGAGAGAAAGGCTCGCCAAGAGGCAGAAGAGATGGCCAAGCGTGAAGCAGAGGCATTGAAACGTCAGCAAGAGCAGGAAGTCCTCCGCAAGGTTGAGGAAGAGACTGCTCGTATCGCTGAAGAGGCCAAACGCCTGGCCGAAGAAAATAGTGCTCGTTGGGCAGAAGAAGAAGCAGCACGTCGTAAAGCCGAAGAGCAAGACGACGATGCGGCAACCACTTCTACTTTTGTCAAAGAAGCCGAAGCGCAGCGTGAACGCGAGGAAGAAGCCCGTAATCGTCGCCGTGGTGTGGTCAAGAAGACCAAGAGCCGTGAGGACGATGCTCGCGAAGAGCGCAACTCCCGTCAGCGCAAAGGCAAGCGTAGCAAGAGCTCTATTCAGCATGGCTTCAACAAGCCGGTGCAACCTGTGACCCGTGATGTGGTGATCGGTGAGACTGTCACCGTCGGCGAATTGGCGGCCAAGATGGCGGTCAAGGGTGTCGAAGTCATCAAGGTGATGATGAAGATGGGTGCCATGGCGACCATCAATCAGGTCATCGATCAGGAAACCGCGCAACTGGTTGCCGAAGAGATGGGCCACAAGGTTATCCTGCGTCGTGAAAACGAGCTGGAAGAAGCCGTGATGCAAGACCGTGACTCCACCGCCAAGGCGGAAGGTCGTGCCCCGGTTGTGACCATCATGGGTCACGTTGACCATGGTAAGACCTCTCTGCTTGACTACATCCGTAAGGCCAAGGTGGCCGCGGGTGAAGCCGGTGGTATTACCCAGCATATCGGTGCTTACCATGTTGAAACCGACAATGGCATGATCACCTTCCTGGATACTCCGGGCCACGCCGCGTTTACCGCCATGCGTGCTCGGGGCGCCAAGGCGACCGATATCGTGGTACTGGTTGTTGCAGCGGACGATGGCGTCATGCCGCAAACCATTGAAGCCATCCAGCATGCCACCGCCGGTAATGTGCCGTTGGTGGTTGCCGTGACCAAGGTCGACAAACCGACTGCCGAGCCCATGCGTGTCATGACCGAATTGACCCGTTATGGCGTTGTCGCTGAAGATCTGGGCGGTGAGCATCAGTTCGTTAAGGTATCGGCCAAGACCGGCGAAGGGATCGACGATCTGCTGAATGCCATCCTGCTGCAATCTGAAGTTCTCGAACTGAGTGCGGTCCGTGATGCCATGGCTAGCGGCGTGGTGATCGAGTCCCGTCTGGATAAGGGTCGTGGTCCGGTTGCTACCGTCCTGGTTCAGGAAGGTACTTTGCGTCAGGGCGACATAGTTCTGTGTGGTTTCGAATACGGTCGTGTTCGTGCCATGCGTGATGAATTGGGTCGTGACGTCAAGGAAGCGGGTCCTTCCATTCCGGTGGAAATCCTCGGTCTGTCAGGCGTGCCTGCTGCCGGTGATGAAGCGACCGTCGTCCGTGACGAGAAGAAAGCCCGTGAAGTGGCGCTGTATCGTCAAGGCAAGTTCCGTGACGTCAAACTGGCGCGTCAGCAGAAGGCCAAACTGGAAAACATGTTCTCCAGCTTGGGCGAAGGCGAAGTCTCCGAGCTCAACGTGGTCCTCAAGGCCGACGTACAGGGTTCGACCGAAGCTATCTGTGACTCCTTGCTCAAGTTGTCTACCGATGAAGTCAAGGTCAAGATTATCGGCTCCGGGGTCGGTGGTATCACCGAAACTGACGCCAGCCTGGCTGCAGCCTCCAACGCTATCATCCTCGGCTTCAACGTGCGTGCCGATGCATCTGCTCGTCGCGTCATCGATTCCGAGAGCATTGACCTGCGTTACTACTCCGTCATCTATGATTTGATTGACGAAGTGAAGCAGGCGATGAGCGGTATGTTGGCTCCGGAATTCAAGCAACAGATCATCGGTCTGGCTGAAGTCCGTGATGTCTTCAAGTCACCGAAGTTTGGTGCTGTCGCCGGTTGTATGGTCACCGAAGGTACCGTCAAGCGTAACAGCCCGATCCGGGTGTTGCGTGACAACGTGGTCATCTATGAAGGCGAGCTGGAATCCCTGCGTCGCTTCAAGGATGACGTTGCCGAAGTCAAGAATGGTTACGAGTGTGGTATTGCGGTCAAGAACTACAATGACGTGCGCACTGGCGACCAGATTGAAGTTTACGAAATTGTCGAGATCCAGCGTACGCTGTAATCTCCACGAGGGGGGCGTTACGCCCCCTTTTTAGTTCAGGAGCCTTGAATGGCAAAAGAATTCAGTCGTGCCAGCCGTGTTGCCCAGCAGTTGCAACGCGAAGTGGCGATGATTTTACAACGTGAGGTCAAAGACCCGCGTATCGGTATGGTGACGGTCTCGGATGTGGAAGTGTCCGGTGATTTGCAGCATGCCAAGGTTTTCGTGACGTTCCTCAACTATGCCGGGCAGAATGAAGAACTGAGTGAAGCCGAACGGATTGAAACCGGCTTGAAAGGCTTGACGGAAGCCTCGGGCTATATTCGTATTCTGCTGGGTAAAGCCATGCAGTTGCGCGTGGTGCCAGAATTGCGGTTTGCTTACGATAGAACATTGGTTGAAGGCATGCGGATCTCCAACCTGGTCAGTAACACGATTCGTGAAGACGAACAGCGCATGCACGCTGAAGGTCAGAACGAGGAGGCAAAAGACTAAAGATGTCTCGACGACGTCGCTTTAAAGGCCGTGATGTTCACGGCATCCTGTTGCTGGCCAAGCCCAGCGGCATTACGTCCAACGACGCACTCCAGCAGGTCAAGCGTATCTACAATGCCGCCAAGGCGGGCCACACGGGTGCACTCGACCCCTTGGCCACGGGTATGTTACCGATCTGTCTGGGCGAGGCGACCAAGTTTTCCCAATTCCTGCTGGATGCCGATAAACGGTATCAAGTGACGGCCAAACTGGGTGAACGGACCAATACCAGCGATGCCGATGGCACCATCATCAGCACACGCCCCCTGACCTTCACCGAGCCGCAATTGCAGCAGGCACTGATGAGTTTCCGGGGTGGTAGCCTGCAGGTTCCATCCATGTTCTCGGCGTTGAAGCATCAGGGCAAACCGCTGTATGAATATGCGCGCGAAGGCATCGAGATTGAACGCGAGGCGCGTCCTATCACCGTCTACGAGCTGAATGTGCTGGAGTTTAGCGGTGACAAGCTGGTGCTGGATATTCATTGCTCCAAGGGAACTTACATCCGCACCATTATCGATGATCTCGGTGAGATGTTAGGCTGTGGCGCCCATGTCACTCAGCTGCATCGCAGCCAGGTGGCGAGCTATCCGGCCGAGCGCATGCTGACCATCGAGCAGTTGCAGGCGATTTTCGAGCGCTGCAAGGCCGAAGGCCGTCCGCCGCGGGAAGAGCTGGACCCCTTGCTGCTGCCCATGGATACCGCAGTCGATAGCCTGCCGGAAGTCAATATGTCGGCCGTGGTGGCCAGCTATGTGACCCAGGGCCAAGCGGTTCAGGTGGCTCAGGTCCCGGCTAGCGGCTTTGTCCGCATGACGGTGGGCGATGAACGGGAATTTATCGGTGTCGGTGAAATCGATGACGATGGCAAGGTGGCACCTCGTCGCCTGGTGCGCATCGGCAGCGACGAAAGCGACGACGAATAGACACGCAAAACTTGCGACCCGGGGGCGGCTATGACAGAATGCCGCGTCCCATTTTCCCGCTGAATTAGTGATCGGCGGGAAATCACCTTAAGCTGGAGAATCACTATGTCACTAAATGCAGAAATCAAAGCACAAATCGTCGCCGACAACGCTCGTGGTACCAATGACACTGGCTCACCAGAAGTCCAAGTGGCTCTGTTGACCGCTTCAATCAACCACCTGCAAGGTCACTTCGAAGTGCACAGCAAGGATCACCACGGTCGCCGTGGCCTGCTGCGTATGGTTTCCCAACGTCGTAAGTTGCTGGACTACCTGAAGCGTAAAGACGCTGCTCGTTATCAAGCTCTGATCCAGAAGCTGGGTCTGCGTCGTTAATTCGTCGCAACGTCGTAAGCAACTGCACGGTGTTGATTACCGAACAGTTTTAAAGAAGGAGGCCTCGGCCTCCTTTTTGTTTTTCTCGATTTTGCCTGCCAATCCCCCCGATCCCCGGCCTTTCAATGTTGTCGTGTGACTCCAATGCGGGATCTCGGTCGCGGTCACAAAAAAGAAGCGCTTGCTCTTGCTTACCTTTAGTGGCTGATCGGATATAATCATGCGCGAAATTAGCGACCTAAACAGATAAAGGAAATTCACGTGAATCCTATTGTAAAAACCTTCCAATACGGTCAACACACCGTCACCCTGGAAACGGGCGTTATGGCGCGTCAAGCCACCGGTGCCGTCATGGCCAGCATGGACGACACTGCCGTGTTCGTCACCGTCGTCGGTAAAAAAGAGGCGACTCCAGGTCGTGATTTCTTCCCGCTGACCGTCAACTATCAAGAGCGGACTTACGCTGCCGGCCGTATCCCCGGTGGTTTCTTCAAGCGTGAAGGCCGTCCGAGCGAGTCAGAAACTCTGATCTCCCGTCTGATTGACCGCCCGATCCGCCCGCTGTTCCCGGAAGGTTTCCTCAATGAAGTTCAGGTGATTGCCACCGTGGTCTCTGCCAACCCGCAGGTTCCGACCGACATCATCGCCATTCTGGGTGCTTCGGCCGCACTGGCTATCTCCGGTATTCCGTTCAACGGCCCGATCGGTGCTGCGCGTGTCGGTTACATCAATGGCCAGTACGTACTGAACCCGACCAACAGCGAAACCAAGCACAGCGATCTGGACCTGGTCGTTGCCGGTACCGAAGCCGCTGTACTGATGGTGGAATCCGAAGCCAAGATCCTGTCTGAAGAAACCATGCTCGGCGCTGTGGTCTATGGTCACGAGCAGATGCAGACCGCCATTCAGGCGATCAACGAATTCGCCGCTGAAGTCGGCACCAAGGCATGGGATTGGCAAGCTCCGGCTGTCAACACCGTGCTCAAGGACAAGATTGCCGCTCTGGCCACTGCCGAGCTGGGCGAAGCCTACCGCATCACCGAGAAGGCTGTGCGTTATGAAACCATCGCAGCCCTGAAGCAAAAAGTGGTTGAGCAGATCGTTGCAGAAGATGCGACTCAGGATGCCAAGCTGGTCGGCGAGATGTTCCATGCCCTGGAAAGCGACATAGTGCGTGGCCGCGTCCTGCGTGGCGAACCGCGTATCGATGGCCGTGATCCGCAAATGGTCCGTGCCCTGTCCATGGGTACCGGCCTGCTGCCGCGTGTCCACGGTTCTTCCCTGTTCACCCGCGGTGAAACTCAAGCGCTGGTCGCCTGTACTCTGGGCACCGAGCGTGATGCGCAAAACCTGGACGAGCTGGCCGGTGAGCGCACCGACCGCTTCATGCTGCATTACAACTTCCCACCGTATTGCGTGGGTGAGACTGGCATGGTCGGTCACCGAAGCGTCGTGAAATCGGCCACGGCCGTCTGGCCAAGCGCGGTGTGCTGGCTGTTATGCCGAGCCCGGAGCAGTTCCCGTATACCGTCCGCATCGTCTCTGAAATCACCGAGTCGAACGGTTCTTCCTCCATGGCTTCCGTCTGTGGCTCTTCACTGGCGCTGATGGATGCTGGCGTACCGATCAAGGCCTCTGTCGCCGGTATCGCTATGGGTCTGGTCAAGGAAGGCGACAGCTTTGTCGTCCTGTCCGACATTCTGGGTGATGAAGATCACCTGGGCGACATGGACTTCAAGGTAGCTGGTACCACCGAAGGCGTGACTGCGCTGCAGATGGACATCAAGATCGAAGGCATCACCAAGGAGATCATGCAGATCGCCCTGAAGCAAGCTCGCGATGCTCGTCTGCACATCCTGAAGGTGATGGATGAGGCGATTGCTGCTCCGCGTGCCGATATCTCCGATTTCGCACCGCGCATCCACGTCATCAAGATCAACCCTGAGAAGATCAAGGACGTCATCGGTAAGGGCGGCTCCGTGATCCGTGCTCTGACCGAAGAAACCGGCACCACCATCGAGCTGGATGATGATGGTACCGTCAAGATTGCTGCCGTGGATGGCGAAGCCGCCAAGGAAGCGATCCGTCGTATCGAAGCGCTGACCGCGGAAGTGGAAGTGGGTCGCATCTACGAAGGTAAGGTCGCCCGTCTGGCGGACTTCGGTGCCTTCGTGAACATTCTGCCGGGTAAGGATGGTCTGGTGCACATTTCCCAGATCACCGATGAGCGCGTGAAGGATGTGTCCGATCACCTGAAGCTGGGCGATATCGTCCGTGCCAAGGTTCTGGAAGTGGATCGTCAAGGCCGTGTTCGTCTGTCCATCAAGGAAGCGATCCGTGATGAACAGGGCGAACCTGCACCCGTTGCCGACGTAGAAGCTCCGGCTGCCGAGACTGCCGTAGAACCAACCCAGGAATAAGCACTGCTTGTTCTGGTACAAAAACCCGCCAATTGGCGGGTTTTTTTATAATTATTTACACAGGGGCTACCTGAATTTACCGGTCGATTCCGAGTAGAGTAACCCGAGTGAGCCGGACCGCTCCCGGGTCTGGTATTTTTCCTGATGATTGAGAGCAAGGATCTGATCGTGATGAAACAGTGGATGTGGGTAGGGCTAGCCCTACTCGGAAGTACCAGCGCTCAGGCGGCTGAAACCCGGATCATTGGTGGCGATGATGCCACCCAGGGTGCCTGGCCCTGGATCGTGAGCTTGGAATATGCGGCCTCGACCGGTACGCCCTATGATGCCCACTTTTGCGGTGGCAGCCTGATTGCCAGTCAATGGGTATTGACCGCCGCCCATTGCGTCGAGGATGCCACCCCTGCGGATCTGCTGGTGCGCGTCGGTGGCTACGATTTGAGCAGCACCAGTACGGCCGGTACGGCGGCCTCGGTGGATCGTATTCTGGTGCACCCGGAGTACAACGGCGAGAGCTACGATCAGGATCTGGCACTGTTGCATCTGAGCAGTGCGGTCGCTATCGATCCTCTGGCCTCGATTGGTTATAGCGCCATGGCCAGTTTGGCGGCCGGTAGCTCCTTGACGGTGATGGGGTGGGGGGCAACCCGGGAGACCATTCCTTATAACTACCCGGAAGTTCTGCAGCAGGTCGCGATACCGCTGCTCTCCGATGCCAGTTGCAGTGCCGCCTATAGTGGCGACATTACCGAGAATATGCTCTGCGCCGGTGAGATGAGCGGTGGCAAGGATAGCTGCTACGGCGACTCGGGAGGTCCCTTGATCCTGGGCGATTCCAGCAGTACAGCCGTGCAGGTGGGGATTGTCAGCTGGGGCAATGGTTGCGGACTGGCTAATTTCCCGGGTGTGTACACCCGCCTGGCCAATTACAGCGCCTGGCTCAGTCAGCATCAATCTCATCTGTCCATGGATACCTATACCGAGCTGGGCTATGTGCCGGTGGGTTATACCGTCACGGGTTCTATTCCCGTGCAGAACAATGGCGAGAGTCCGGCCTCCCTGACTTCTCTGCTGCTGGATACCGGTTCGGGCTTTAGCCTCGGAACTCATAGCTGTGCGGATGTGGCGACAGGTGGCGAGTGCAGCGTTGCGGTGAGTTTTGCCAATCAGACCGCTGGTGACTACAGCGAGCTGCTGAGCGCGACCGACTCCAGCTCCGGCACCGTGATGGAGAATAAACTCAGCGCGACCGTGCTGCCGGTGGTGACCTTCAGCAATGCCATTACCAGCAGCTCCCTGGTGTGGTACAGCGGTGGTGATAGCGCCTGGCAGGATGGCGTCAGCGTCAATAACCGACTGCCGCTCGTGGCGGGCAACGGCGGCAACAACTCGGTGTCGGTGCTGCAAACCACGGTGACCGGACCTGCGACCGTCAGCTTCGAATGGAGTGTGGCCAGTGGCAACAG
>Ga0183099_1001500_pt1 | contig 13408 bp, 14 predicted proteins | sample Biomet1_FD_127788 | JGI IMG/M metagenome (GOLD analysis project Ga0183099, IMG submission 127788) | Microbial communities from bioreactor (seeded with anoxic lake sediment) at LBNL, California, USA - Biofuel metagenome 1 | ecosystem: Engineered > Bioreactor > Anaerobic > Unclassified ... | reverse complement strand
AGTGCCGGATCATTTGTTGCTTGTTCGTAGACTGCAGTGTTTGCCTGATCCACCGCATCCGTAAGAATGCTCTCAAACAAACAGATTTCCTTTTTCTAAGGATTGCTGTCGTCCGTAATGATGCAACTGACAAGTGTCGTACCCATTCCGGAAAGTGCCGGATCATTTGTTGCTTGTTCGTAGACTGCAGTGTTTGCCTGATCCACCGCATCCGTAAGAATGCTCTCAAACAAACAGATTCCTTTTTCTAAGGATTCCCGCACCTTTTTTTCAACGAAAGAGGTAAATACGGAAACGGCAAGTGAGCTTGCGACATTTCCACCCGCAGCCCCTCCCATGCCGTCACAAACAACGGCAAGAAGTACTTTTTTCTCATCAGGCAGTCGGCTGATATATCCGACATAAAAATTGTCCTGATTGGTACTTCTTTTCTTTCCAATATCTGTTTTTCCGCAAAATTCCATTTTTTAAAACCCTTGCAATTTTCCGACATACGGAGCGGAAAATTCCTTTCCTAAAGAGTCCCATATAGGATTTATATGAAAGAGCAAACGGTAAATTTACTCTTTTGTTTTTCTCAATTGTCCGCAGGAAGCATTGATATCGCTGCCAAGTTTTCGCCGAACCGTCACCGTAATATGAGCACTTTCCAAAATCGATACAAACTTTTTGATGTTTTCGGAATTGCTTTTGGTAAATTCCTTTTCAGAAACCTCGTTGAGCGGAATCAAATTCACATGTGCCAACATTCCTCGGAGCAAGCCGGACAATGTCTTTGCATGTTCAACTGTGTCATTCACACCATTTATCATGGCATATTCAAAGGAAATTCTCCTGCCTGTCTTTGCAATATAGTCCCGACACGCCTGTATTAGGTCGGGGAGCTTATATTTCTTCGCCACGGGCATAAGCGATTCTCTCAACTCCTGTATAGGAGAATGTAGTGAAACCGAAAGTGTAATCGGAAAGTTTTCTTCGGCAAGAAGATAAATGTTCGGCACAATGCCGCTTGTGGAAAGTGAAATATGGCGATACCCGATATTTAAACCTTCCTTATCGTTGACAAGCCGTAGGAATTTCATCGAATTGTCGAAATTATCAAGCGGTTCCCCAATTCCCATCATAACAACATTTGAAATTCGTTCCCCCGTATCCTTTTCGGCAGCAATAATCTGTCCCGTCATTTCAGACGGTGTTAAATTGCGTGCCAAGCCACCAATGGTCGATGCACAGAACGAACAGCCCATACGGCAACCCGCCTGTGTCGAAATACAAAGGGTATTTCCGTGATTGTATTTCATAAAAACGCTTTCCACACATTCTCCGTCTGATAATTCAAAGAGATATTTGACAGTTCCGTCAAGCGCAGAAACCAATTTTTTCTTGATACCAGGGAGTGAAAGATAGGACTCTTCCTCAAGCAGTTTTTTTAGAGCAGACGGAAGATTACCCATTTCCTCAAAGGAACAAATGCCTTTCGTCAGCCACGAGAAAATCTGTTTTGCACGGAATTTTTCGATTTTCATTCCGCTTTTCTCCGACAGCTGTGCTAAATATTCGGTTATTTCCTGTATATTCATACTTGCAATGTCGGTTTTCAAGATAATCTCCTCTTTGGTCTTTTATTTTTTCTTTATTTTTGCAACAAAAAATCCGTCGGTGTCGTAAAGGTCGGGGAAAAATGTTACCATTCCGCTATCTGTTTCGTTTAATAGGTTGGTTGAGGAAAGCTCATATCCTTCGTTTTCTTTGATAAATTTCTCCACAATTTCTTCGTTTTCCGCTCGTCGCAGGGTGCAAGTGGAATAAATCAAACTGCCGCCACTTTTTAAGCTCAGCGCACTTGCCTTTACTATTTCATATTGAACCACAGGCAGTTTTTCGATCTCTTCATATTTCTTGAATTTAATATCGGGCTTTTTGGCAATGACGCCAAGTCCCGAACAAGGAACATCACAAATGACAGCATCCGCTGTTCCGAAAAAGGCTTCATTCGGAATTCTTGCATCACGTGCGTAGGTCGTAATGCTCGTAAGCCCAAGTCGAGCAGCTCCTTTTTCAATCAGCTTTAAGCGGTTTTCATGCAGATCAAACGAATGGATTCTGGCTTTGTCGCCAAAATTCAACGCCACAGAAAAGCTTTTTCCGCCGGGGCAGGCGCACACATCCAAAATTACAGGATTCTCTGTGGTAATCTGATCCGGTCCGAGAAGTGAGGCGGCAAGGCAGGAGGCTTCGTCCTGAACAAAGAACAAACCGTCGGCATAACCGTATAAATCCTCTGCCGGAAAACTGCCACCAAGTTTTAGGACAGATTGTGTAAATTTTCCGTAAACCGAATCATAGCCAAGGTTTTCTTTGAACTCCTCCGACTTAACTTTTCCAGTATTGATCCGCAAGGTAAGAAATGGTTCCCGTTCGCAAAAATACTTTGCAAGTGCGGTTGCTCTTTCTTTGCCGTAATCCTGTGTCCAAAGCTCTAAAATCCACAACGGTATACTATATTGCAGCGATATGCTTTTTAGACCGCCATCTTTCCGTAAAAGTTCCGGTATGTCTGCTTTGTGGCGAATCAGATTGCGCAAAACTGCATTCACATATCCCGCATATGCAGTTGGGCATAGGGCTTTGCACAATTCAACCGCTTCATTGACCGCCGCATTGTCGGGCACTTTATCCATATAAAGAATCTGATACAGCCCTGTGCGTAAAATACAAAACACAAGCGGCTCTATCTTTTCGGGTTTCACCGAAGAAAAACACGCAATAAGATAATCGAGTGTAATTTTACGCTCAATCGTTCCGTATAACAGTCGGGTGTAAAAGCTCTTATCGAGCTCAACAAAACCGTATTTTTTAATTGCGGAATCAAGCTCGATATTTGCGAATTTATTGTTTCTAAAGCATGAGTTGAGCGACAATACCGCCGCCATACGTGGTGTCAAATTATCACCTTTTTCTATCTTCTTCTGTTTGATAAATACAGCAAACGGAACAGGTTCGCAAGCGAAACCATCAATGCCGCAACATAGGTTAATGCTGCCGCTCTCAGTGTTTTGGATGCGGCGTCAATATCCTCACTGCTCATATAATTGCTTGCCTTTAATGCCGCAAGTGCTCTGCTGCTTGCGTTGAATTCTACCGGTAACGTAATCAGTTGAAACAGGGTTGCAAGCGCAAAAGCCGCACAGCCGATATAAGCAAGTCCGCTCATTCCAAGCACAAGCCCAGCAATGACAAGCGGAAACGCAAGGGTTGAGCCAATGTTGCTGACCGGCAAAATTGCGTTTCTGACCTTAATGGGAAAATATGCCTGAGCATGTTGAATGGCGTGCCCCGCTTCATGTGTTGCAATGCCAATTGCGGCGGCGGAATAATTGTCAAAAACACTTTCCGACAGGCGAATGACATTCGTCCTCGGATCATAATGATCAGTTAGATTTCCCTGAATGCGATCAATTGAGACATTCTGCAAGCCATTTCCGTCTAAAACCATCCGTGCCGCCTGTGCCGCCGTCATACCGGAGCTACTTCTTACGTTTGAATATTTCTTAAAAGTGAGATTAACATTTGCCGATGCCCACATGGCAAAAAGCATTGCGGGAATTAAAAATATAATCGTAGAATCCCAAAACATATGTTACACCTTCTATTGAATCTTTTTGTTTATACCATCATTATTTGCCGAGAATGTCCCCGATATGAATTTTCCGTCCGTTTATCATATCACTTGCCGACATAACCCCTTTGCCCTCCGGCTTAAAGGTAGCAATTTTCAAAAGTCCCTGCGCACATTTTATCACAATGCCATCCTTCTCAAACCCGATGACCTCACCGTTTTTGCGATATTCTGCACGATTGGTATCGATAACGGACGAAGCATACAACTTTAGTATTTTGTCGTCAAATTTCGTATAAGCTCCAAGAAAGGGGGAAAAACCTCTGATTTTGTTGTGAATTTGTTTTGCACTCTGCGACCAATCAATCACAAATTCTGCTTCAGTAATCTTATCGGCAAAAGTTGCAGCTGTATTGTCCTGTTTTTGCGGTGTAATGTTGCCGCTGCGTAAAAGTGAAACTGTTTCGACAAGCAGTTCCCCACCGATTTTTGCTAACGCTTCAAACAAATCGCCGGTTGTTTCATTTTCGCCAATTTCTGCTTTTTGTGTAAGCAATATATCGCCCGTATCAAGCCCACTATCCATTAACATGGTGGTAATGCCGGTTTCGGTATCGCCATTCATGATCGCCCGTTGAATCGGTGCCGCTCCTCTGTATTTTGGAAGCAGAGAGCCATGCACATTGACACAGCCGAATTTTGGATAGTTTAAAATATAGTCGGGCAGAATTTTCCCGTATGCTACAACCGTAATCAAATCGGGATCAATTTCTTGTAGCAAATCGGTTATCGCACCATCCTTCAAGGATTCCGGTTGATAAACGGTTATGTTTTTTGAAAGAGCATATTCTTTTACAGGAGAAAACGCCAATTTCATTCCTCTGCCCTTTTGTTTATCGGGCTGTGTAATTACCCCTGCAACCTCTTCCCCGGCATCAATCAATGCGGCAAGAGAAATTGCTGCAAAATCGGGTGTTCCAAAAAATAGTATCTTTTTATTTTCACTCATCTGTTTCCAATTCCTCCGGATCTATCATGCGAAGTGCGTGATCGATATATAAAACTCCGTCAAGATGATCGTATTCGTGGCAAAGGCATCTCGCATACAGGTCGCTTCCTGTGTAAGAGAAAAGCTTGCCGTTTCTGTCCTTTGCCTCCACCGTTACTGTTTCGGGACGTCGTGTTACACCACATTTACCGGGAAGAGAAAGACAGCCTTCGATATTTTCCTGTGTTCCGATGGTTGCAACAATCTTCGGATTGATAAAATCGATTATTTTATTCTCGCCCGTTTCCGGGTCAATTTCATTGATGACAAATATTCTGCGAAGAATCCCCACTTGAGGTGCCGCAAGTCCGACCCCTTCGGCTTTGATCAACGTTTCCGCCATGTCATCAAGAATCGTGATGATTCTCGACGTAATCGTTTCCACTGCCTTACTTTTCTTTCTTAAGATCGGATCTCCTTCGAGAATAATGTTTAAAACTGCCATTGAAACTTTCCTTTCAAGTATGATGAATATAGTTGCTTACCAAATTGGTCTGTGTAAATCGTTGAACCCCAATCGGTATGTATCTTTTCTCTAATGAACGATTTCTCTTTGAAGAAACACGAAAAACGCATTTCTCAAGTGATAACGATATTATATACCGGACGGATTCACATCAAGCGAAATGCTAACATTTTTTCCGATTCCTTTGGAAAAATCGCTGTATAATTTTGAAAATAATTCACGAACACGTTTGTTGTTTTTGCATTTAATGATATACCGCATGCGATATTTGCCCGATAGTTTGTAAATACCTGCTTGAAACGGACCGTAAACAATCAACTTTACATCAGAATAACTGTTTTTGCACAATTCGTCAAGTTTTACTCCAAAACTTTTCACCGACAACAGACAATCGTTTTCAACTTCAGAAGAAAAACCAACTGTGATGATGTCGCAAAACGGGGGAAATACCGCCGCTTTTCTGACTTGAATTTCTCCCTCGAAAAACTTTGCATAATTTTGTGTTGCCGAAAGGGTTAGTGATTCATGTTCCGGCGAATAGGTTTGAATGATTGCACGTCCGGATATTTCACCCCGTCCCGCCCTACCGAGTACCTGTGTAATCATCGAAAAGGTACGCTCGTTTGCACGGAAATCGCCAAGATACAGGGAGTTGTCGGCTAAAATCACTCCGACAAGGGAAACCTGCGGAAAATCGTGCCCTTTTGTCACCATCTGCGTGCCAAGAAGAATGTCTGCTTCTCGATTTCGGAAGGAGGAAAGAATAGTGTCGTGTGACATTTTTCCTGAGGTCGTATCCAGATCCATGCGGAGCAGTCGCGCCGTTGGAAATAGGTCTTTCAACGTTTCCTCCAGCAGTTGGGTTCCGCTTCCCATAAAAGCCGTGTGTTCACTTCCGCAAACAGGGCATAATTTTGGGGGTGTTTCCGAATATCCGCAGTAATGACAAAGCATTTTACCACCACCATAATTTCCTTGCTTATGATAGGTAAGCGAAACACTGCAGTTCGGACATTTTAGTACACTGCCGCATTTTCGACATATGGAAAAGGATTGATACCCTCTCCTGTTGATAAAGAGAATGGTCTGTTCGTTTCGAAGCAGATTTTGTTCGATCTCCTGTCGTAAACGTGCCCCCACCATCAACGGAAGTGCGGGCTTTCCCTTTTCGTCATCGGGTGGTAGAAAAAATGGCTCTGCTTTCATGTCATACAAAATGACTTCGGGTAAAGTCGCTTTCCCATATCGGTTTTCTAACGTGATGAGCGCATAAGTTCCGCTCTGTGCTTTATAATAACTCTCAACACTCGGTGTTGCCGAGGCAAGAAGCATCAACGATTTTGCTTTTGCGCATCGGTATCTCGCAATATCGCGTGCATGATATTTCGGAGACATATCCGATTTAAAGGAGGTTTCCTGCTCTTCATCGATAACAATCAGTCCCAGGTGATGAACGGGTGCAAAGACCGCCGAGCGTGTTCCGATGACAATATCGCTCTTTCCTTCATAAATCTTGCGCCAAGTATCTAATTTTTCCCCAGCCGAAAGTGCAGAATGCAGAACACTCACGCGATCCCCATATCTTGTTGCAAATATCCCGACCGTCTGTGAGGTCAATGCGATTTCGGGAACCAGCATAATCACACTTTTTCCGTCGGCGAGCACTCGGTCAATCAGTTTCAAAATAACGTTTGTTTTGCCGCTTCCCGTCACACCGAACAGTAGTGCCGCTTTTGCTTCTGTGTTTTTATAAAGGGTAACAAGTGCATCCAATGCTGTTGTCTGTTCTTCAGATAACGAAAATTCTGTTTTTTCCTTCTTTTGAAAGGAAGCAAAATCATAGGGGGTGCGCACCGACTGTATCGGTACGACTTTGACAATCCCCTTTTTTTCAAGTTCCTTGATCACACTTGCTCCAACACCCGTAAGTTCGATGATGTCCGAGATTGAGGTCATGCCCGATTGCATGAGCACATTCAAAACCGCATTCTGTTTGATGGAAAGTTTTTGCATTTTGGAATTGACCAGTTCGGAAAGTTCTTCCTCTTCGGGGATAAGCACAACATATTTATCGTTTTTTTCATTGATGTGATATTCATAATCGGTTTCACTTTGAATGAAGTTCAACTTTTCAAGCGAGGTGGCACAGGTTTGTGCACCAAGCCCAAAGGTCGTTTTCAGTTCCGCAACGGAAACCCGTTTGTTTCTGCGGATATAGCTTAAAATATTTCTTGCGGCGGGATGAAGATCCTCCGCCGCATTATCGGTATTTTCACAAGGGATATAACAGATACCGTTCCGAACACTTAAGCCCGATGGCATAATGGTTCTGACGGCATCTCCGATGGTACAGTAGCACTGTTCCTTCATAAAGCGGCACAGACCCAAAAGTTCTTCGCTGATGCGAAACCCGTATTTTGGCACCGAAAGAACCGGCTTTGTCGTAGGTGCTCCGGTATCATGCGAAAGGGAGGTTACCACCGCAGTTTTCGGCTTGTTGCCTCCGCCAAACGGCACAACAACAATGCTGCCAATCCCGATATTGTCCTGCAAATGGGGGGGAACGTGATAGTCATACGTATTGTCAATTGCATATAAGGTGTTTAAAATATGCACCCCCGCATAAAGCGGTTTTTCATTTGACAACAAATCATTCCCCCTTTTTTCCGTCTTTCCACATTGGAAACACACGGCCGCAGTTTATTCCTCCGGGCGTTCCAATCCCGCATCAAGTGCTCTTGTCAATGTAGAATCGGAGATTTTAAATTCACCGTCGTTCAACATATTGATTGCAATTTTAACGGGCTTTTCATCCATGTATTTCTTGGCGCTTTTTTCAACATCAAATTTAAAACGATCGGGAACAACCTGCTCCACATCTTTTTCACGGTTTTGTTTGTCGGTGATGAATCTTGCGCTTTTTGCCGTCGCAATGACAAGGATATAACGATTATATTTTCCTTTTGTGAGCTGTTCGATTGATGGTTTTACCATGTTTATTCTCCTTATACCTGTTCAGTTTGTTCTTATTCGAATTTATCTTAAAATGAATAAAACGGAAGTTTCCTTAAAAAACTTCTCAATGAAAACACAGTGAACTGTGTTTTCGTTCATATGGCCATCCTTTTGTTGACATACAACATTTTGTCCCTCCCGATAAGGTTTCGTGTCTTTGGATCACTTTGGGATGACAAAACACCCTTTGAAAGAGTTATCTTTCAAACTTATTCCATAAAGAAATCTGTGATTTCTGGATAAACTTCGCTTGGCTTTAGCTTTTCCGCCCTAACCGCCGATAAAATATCACTTGCGGCTTGTTTCTGTTTTCCGCAACGGTTAATGATAATATAATCATACATCAAACAGGAAGCGAGTTCCCGTCTTGCGATTTTCAATCTGTCCAATATAATTTCTTCAGCTTCTGTTGCTCTTTCTCGCAGCCGTTTTTCCAATTCGACAACGCTTTCCGGCGCAATAAATACAAACAAGGAGTTCGGGAAAATACGTTTGATCTGCATCGCTCCCATAACTTCTATTTCTAAAATGACGTTTAACCCTTGTGCGACATTCTGTTCGACAAAATGCTTCGGTGTGCCATAATAATTTCCGTTGTATTCGGCGTATTCCAAAAGTCCGCCGTTTTCAATTAATGTTTCAAATTCTTTTTTTTCAATAAAGAAATAATCAACTCCATGTACTTCTCCTTCACGGGGAAGTCTTGTCGTCGCAGAAACGGAATAAACATATTGCGTTGAATGTAAGACCTCTTTTAATACGGTGCCTTTGCCCACTCCCGAAGGGCCCGACACAACAACAAGCCGTCCTCTCGACTGTTTGTCATTCATCTTCGCCACCTTCTGCTTCCTCAGATGCCTCTTCTCCGAGTGCCCGGTTTGATACTGTATCCAATTGAATTGCTGACAATATAATATGTCCGCTGTCGGTAATGACGACCGAACGGGTTTTTTGCCGCAGGTAACATCGACTAATTTATCGGTTTCACGTGAATCCTGTATCAATCGTTTCATCGGTGCGGAATCGGGACTGACAAGCGCTACAATACGCTGTGCGTTCACCATGTTCCCAAATCCGATATGCAATAATTTCATATTTTTATCATCCTTTCATAGGTACATAAGCCCTTGCAGAAACACCCGCTTTACGGCAGATGGTTTCCGTATCAACCGTTTTTTCTTATTCTATATTCTGCACCTGTTCCCGGATTTTTTCGGCTTCGCTTTTTGCTTCCACAACCAACTTTGCCACTTTTGCATTGTTTGACTTTGAACCGATTGTATTGATTTCACGGTTGATTTCCTGAAGTAGAAAATCAAGTTTACGCCCTACCGGCGCTCCGTCTGTTGCCCCAAGCATTTCACGGAATTGGCTAATATGGCTGTTTAAGCGAACAATTTCTTCGTCAATCGCCACCTTATCAGCAAAGATTGCAACCTCGGTTAAAAGGCGAGATTCTTCAAAGTTCACGTCACCCGCAAGTTCCTTGATGCGTGCGATTAATTTCTCTTCATAGTTTTTAACGATTTCTGGGCAGTTATTCTCAATTGTCCCGACAATCTGTTCAATTCCGGCAAGCTTTGTTAAAATATCCTCAGAAAGGCGCTTGCCTTCCGCCTTTTTCATATCGGTAAACGCACAAAGTGCGTTGTTTATGGCACCATCCAATTGTTGCCAGAGGAGATCGCTATCCTCTTCTGATTTCGCATTTGTAAAAATATCCCTGTTTGACAGGATGCTTGAAACCGTCACATCGTTTTTTAATCCGTATTTTTCCGACAATTCTTTGATACAAGCCAAATAGTTTCCGATATATTCGTGATTCAGTGCAACATAGGAATCATCGGAGCCGGGAAGGTTTTCAACATTGAGATAGAGTTCAATTTTTCCCCTTGTTGTATAACTGCCGATGACGCTTTTGATTTTATCTTCTAATCTGCCATAAATTTTAGGCATTTTGCATGTGATGTCAAGATACCGGGAGTTTACCGATTTTATTTCAACCGAAACGCTTTTTCCCAGTGTCTCCATTTTTGCCTGGCCGAAGCCGGTCATACTTATAATCATGTTCACCTTCAATATTTTTAGAAATAAATCCATAGTTATCTAATATTAAATTATAGTATAAAAGGAACGTATTGTCAAGCATTACGCAAAAGAAAGTATGCCGCAAAGCATACTTTTCTGTTAAAATAAATTTTTCAATTTTAATATTTTTCTTAATTTGACAATATACAACGCAATGATTCCAGATAATGCGTAATCATATGCAACGAAGAACACATTGCTGGCAAGAAGCATAACGACAATCCATTTTTCCGAAATATCCGCAACGCCGAGAACACTTTTAAAAATAAAAAACGTTGCAATACAACAAGTATTAAACGCACTGAATTTAACTACCCAAGCTAAAATACGATTCAGTTTGACAAGAGCCGCCTTGAGAATCGGATAAAAGCCCAAAAAACATAAAAAGTAAATGCTTGCAGAGCGCATTGGCATTAAAATCATAGAGAGAATCGCCGCCGTAAGGTACACAAAATACGGGTATTTCCCTTTGAGCTCAATCACCGCAATGACAACGGCAAACGAAGCAATGGCACTCACCGTCAAGTCAAGAATTTCAAAAAAGCCACCAATGATAATAATTACCGCTGCCACAGAGGCAAGCAACGAGGCAAGCGCAAATTTTCGAATTTCAAATTTTTTCATATTGTTTCCTCAACCCTCTGATGCTGATTTTCCCAGTAGAAAACAAGTTCTTTTTCATATGGAATTTTCAAAAAGCAAAGCACGTTTATAACCGTTCTGTCATCAAAAAGTGGTTCAGATGAACCACAGCAAAAAAGGATTTTTCCGCTCCTCCTTGCATTTTTCCATTGCGACTCATTCGCTTTGGCAAAAAAGAATGCCATCAAATGCTAAATTCGGGTTGTTTTAACAGCAACCAATCAAATCTCCGCCACAGCATTCACATAAACAGTCTGCACAAATCAATGAAGTACACATATCACAGCCGGAACAGCCCGGGTTGTTCATGCTGCCGCCGCCAGCTCCGCCGGTACGGTTTTGCAATTGATTCAACGCATCTCGATATTCGGTGTTGAACGGGTCCATTTTACAAGCATTTGCAAGATAACTCTGCGCATCAATGTACCAGCCACGGTGGATTAAAACAATTCCTTTTAAATAATTCCATTCGGCATTTCTTCCCGAACTCTGTACCGAATCAATGAGAAGTTCTGCACCGGAATATTCGCCTTTTGCAATTTGTTCCCTTGCCCTTGCAAGGATACTTCTTCCGCCACCGCTTTCGTATGGACTTCCCGGAGCGGTATATCCCCCGCCGCTTTGTCTTTGTTTTACGACGGTATCATATGCCTCATTAATTTCCTTCATTTTTTCTTCCGCAAGATGAGAAAGCGGATTGTTCACATAGGAATCGGGGTGGTATTTTTTTGCAAGTTCACGATAGGCACGTTTGACCTCGTCATCACTTGCATCCGGAGAAATACCGAGGGTAGTATAGGGGTCGCTCATTTTTGCTCCTCCAAAATTTTATTGAGTGTCATACGGGAACCGAGTGTCGTGATATTGACACAAATCTCACGCAGTGCTTTTTGTTTTACAGTTTTCTTTTTCTGTTTCAAATTCAAGAAAAAACCATTCCCGCATCATGCATGCCCGCAAGAATGACTATTTTTGAGTTCAACCGCATAGTTCCTTGCCGCATCGGCAGTTGAGAACCGGTTTAAAAACGGATTGAAATTTCCGCTTTTCTTATCTTTTTCAAGATCATCGAGCGCATCGCAAAGATAAATGAATCTGCCGGTCTGAAACCCGATTTTTTCCGCTGCGCACTTTCTTTCGCCACTGAGGCCAGTTGAAATGAGTGCCGCTGTCATATCCCCAAAGGTGGAAGCGGCGCTGTCTGGGGTTGTGTCGCTTTTTGTTTCCAGTACTTTCAGCCGTTCCAACGGTTCGTCGATGATCGTTTTTAGTTCCGGATACAATTTTTTTGCTTTTGTTTCAAAATGTGCCGTTAAAAAGGCACACAATCGAAAAGCAACCTTCTTTGCACCCTTTGAATCGGATATATTATCCTTTATTTTATAATGTGTAAACAGGGCGAATGCTGCGGCACAAAGGGTCAACGCATCATTTTCACACATTTCGCTGTGCTTTTTATAGGGTTTAAACGAACAGCGCGCCTGCCTTGTTTCATAGTTTTCCTTTGTCAGAAAAAGGCGTACAATCGCAAGAAAAACATAATCATAACTCAAAAAGAATCTTGAAAAATACGACACTTTTTTTCCCGAAATTTTACACAATCCGCAATATGCCGAACGATATAACGCAAAGGAGGACACCTTCAGCTCGGGAGAAAATGGCTTGATATATCCGAACATCAGTCATACTCCTTATGAAAAATAGTATAGTTTTATTTTATAGTTAATTTGATAAACAAACAAGATATATTATGTTAATTTATACATAATAGGGGAAAGACATTTTGTGACGACGGTATAGATCGCATTGAGACAAGCATTTACAAAAAGTTCAAAACAAGTATTTTCCATATGCATTGACAAGTGTTTTTCAATGTGTTATCATCACAATAGCATAAAAAATGAATCTTTTTTCGGAAAGGAATTGCGATTTTATGGGAAAGATCACTTTTATGGGAGCAGGAAGCACCATATTTGCGAGAAATGTACTCGGGGACACCATGCTGACTGAAGGATTAAACGAGTTTGAACTTGCACTTTACGATATTGACGGAGAACGTTTGGAAGATTCTTTTCTGATGTTATCCAATTTAAATAAAAACTGTAATCATAACAAGGCAAAAATAAAAAAGTATTTAGGGGTTGAAAACAGAAAAGCCGCATTGAAAGGCGCAAATTTCGTTGTCAACGCAATTCAAGTCGGTGGGTATGACCCCTGCACCATTATCGATTTTGAAATCCCGAAAAAATACGGTTTGCGCCAAACCATTTCTGATACACTCGGCATTGGTGGCATCTTTCGTGCACTGCGCACCATTCCGATATTGGAAGATTTTACCCGTGATATGCAAGAGGTTTGCCCCAATGCATGGTTTTTGAATTATACCAATCCAATGGCAATGCTTTCGGGCTATTTACAGCGATACACCGGAAGTCAAAACTGTTATTGGAAGATTTTACCCGTGATATGCAAGAGGTTTGCCCCAATGCATGGTTTTTGAATTATACCAATCCAATGGCAATGCTTTCGG
>Ga0183099_1001499_pt1 | contig 13409 bp, 16 predicted proteins | sample Biomet1_FD_127788 | JGI IMG/M metagenome (GOLD analysis project Ga0183099, IMG submission 127788) | Microbial communities from bioreactor (seeded with anoxic lake sediment) at LBNL, California, USA - Biofuel metagenome 1 | ecosystem: Engineered > Bioreactor > Anaerobic > Unclassified ... | reverse complement strand
TGATAATGGAATTAAAACAGGGAGTTTCGGTGATATTGGTTGTTTTAGTTTTTATCCTGGAAAAAATTTAGGCTGTTTTGGAGATGGTGGAGCAATAACCACAAACAATTCAGAATTAGCTGAAAAAATTAAAGTATTAAGAAATTATGGTAGTGAAGAAAAATATCATAATAAATACGTTGGCTATAATGCTAGATTAGATGAGATTCAAGCGGGATTACTTAGAGTAAAATTATCTCATTTAGAGGAACTTACAAAAGAAAGAGAAAAAATAGCAAAGAGATATTTATCAGAAATTAAAAATGATTTAATTCAATTACCCAAAATAGATAAAGACTCAACTCATGTATGGCATTTATTTGTAGTTAAAGTTAAAAATAGAGCCAAATTTGTGGAGTATTTAAGTGGCAAAGGAATAGGAACAAGTGTACATTATCCTATACCACCTCATTTATCAGAAGCATATAGTTATTTAGGGTATACAATAGGAGCTTTTCCTATAACAGAGGATTATTCTGAAAAAATATTAAGTTTACCACTTTATAATGGAATGAAAGAGGAAGAATTAGATTACGTTATAGAAGTGATTAATAAGTATGAGTAATAACCGACTAAAATTGTTGTTAGAAAATTTTCTTTTTTATGGAGGCTTAACTGCCTTAACTAAAGCCTTCCCTTTAATTATGTTACCTATAGTTACTAGATTGTTACCTAATGCTAGTTCGTATGGGATAGCGGATATGTTTAATATAGTATCAAGTTTTGGGGTACAAATTGCTATATTAGGAATATATGATGCTATGTTTAGGGAGTTTTTTGAATACAAGGAAGATGAAAATTATAAAAAAAAGGTAACATCAACAGCTTTTGTTATAGTGACTATATCAAGTATTATTTTGGGATTATCAATATGTATATTTAGTGAACCAATTAGTAAAGTTTTATACGATACATCAAAATATAGTTATATAGTTATAATTTCAGGATTTTTAATAATTTTTAACTCAATTCAAGTAATTATTCAAGCTCCAACGAGGATGAATAACCAAAGAAAAATTTTTTTTGGACTGGATTGGGGACTCCAATTGTAAATTTATATTTTATTAATTCTCTTAATTAAAATGGGATACACATTTGAAGCGATAATATATTCTACAGTTGGATGTAATGTTCTATTTCTAATAATTTTTGTATTTTTAAATTATAGAAATTTTTCATTTAAATTATTTGAAATAAAAATAGCTAAAGAACTGTTAAAAATAGGCATCCCATTGGTTCCTTCATTTTTGGTTTATTGGATTTTCACATCTACAGACAGGATAATTATATCAAAGTTTTTAGGAATGAATGAATTGGGAATATATTCAGTTGGAGTAAGAGTCGCGTCTGTGAGTCAACTTGTTTATACTGCCTTTGCAGGAGGATGGCAATATTTTGCTTTTTCTACAATGAAAGATAGAGATCAAGTTGAGATGACATCAAGAATATTTCTATACTTAGGAATAATTTCTTATATTGTTTATGTAATCTCATTGCCATTTATAAAACCAGTATTTAATATGATGTTTCAAGGTGAATATCAGAAGGGATTTATAGTATTTCCTTACTTGTTTATTTCACCGTTAATACTAATGCTATATCAAACAATTAGTAATCAGTTTTTAGTAATAAAAAAGAGTATTTATTCACCGTTTGTACTTAGTTTAGGAGCAGTAGTTAATTTAGTACTATCATACCTGTTAGTGCCTAGAATAGGTATTATTGGTGCCAGTGTAGGAACAATGTTAGGGTATTTAGTCTCAACAATAGCTTCTTTTATTTTACTATTAAAACTTAACCAAGTGGTTATTATGAATAAATGTTTTTATTTACTGTTACTTTCATTTATGGTTACATCTGTTTTAATTTATTTTACATCTTATATTTTTAGTTTTTGGATAGGTTTGTTTTTAATAATAATTTTATTATACAATTTGAAAGATGAAATTGTTGTGTTGATCAAAGGTCATAAAGAATAAACTAAGGAGGCACTATGAAAAAATTAATAATAATAGGTACAGGAGAAACAGCTGATATTGCTTATGAATATTTTACAAAAGATAGTGATTATGAAGTAAAAGCTTTTTCTGTGGAGGCATCTTTTATAACAGAACAGTTTTATTTGGGACAGCCTGTAGTTGATTTAGAAGAACTCGACAAGAAATATAGTATTGAGGAATACGAAGTTTTTGTTGCTTTATCTAGCGGGAAATTAAATAGAAATAGAACAAGGTTATTTGAGATAGTTAAAAATAAAGGTTATAAATGTGCAAACTATGTAAGTAGCAGAGCTTTTATTTGGGATAACGTGAAAATAGGAGAGAATGTCTTTATTTTTGAAAATAATGTTGTACAACATAAAGCAGAGATTGGGAACAATGTTATTTTGTGGAGTGGAAATCACATAGGACATCAAACTAAAATAAAAGATAATTGTTTTATTAGCTCTCATTGTGTAATTTCAGGATTTTGTGAGATAGGAGAGAATAGTTTTTTAGGTGTAAACTGCACTTTTGCAGATAACATTAAAATAGGAAAAGATTGCTTTATTGGAGCAGGAGCTTTAATAAATAAAGATTTAGAAGAAAATAGCTTAGTAGCTGTTTCTGGTACCGAAGTGTCCAAAGTGGGAGCAAAGAGATTAATGAAAGTGAGGGATTAGGTTGAAGTTTATTTGGGAAAAAAAGGGAATGTTATTTGATAGTAATGTTACACCAAAGTGGGCCAAAACATCCATGTTAACTCCTACTCCGTTTCTTTTGAATGAAAAAATTATAAGAATTTATGGTAGTTTTAGAGACGAAAAAGGGATAGGCAGAATAGGCTATATAGATGTAGAAAAAGATAATCCTAAAAATATATTGAAGATATCGGAACATATAGTTTTAGATATTGGTAGAGATGGCTGTTTTGATGATAATGGAATAATCCTTGGAGATATAATAATGAAAGATGAGCGATTGTACATGTATTATATAGGGTTTCAACTTGTTAACAAAGCAAAATTTCTTGCATTTACAGGACTCGCATTTAGTGATGATGGGGGGGAAACATTCGAAAGGATTAAGGATGCACCAGTGTTAGATAGAGATGTAAACGCCAACATGATTAACGCAGTCCATACTTCTTTAAAAGATGAAGAGGGTTATAAAATATACCATGCAAAAGGGGATGGGTGGGAAATTATAAATGGAGTTCCATATCCTCAATATAATATATGGGTATCTACATCGAAAGATGGAATACAAATAGAAAAAGATTCTAAGCTTTGCATAGATAATAAAGGGTTAGAGTATAGAATAGGGAGACCTTCTGTATATAGAGTCGCGAATCAATACTTGATGTTTTATACTAAAGGTAGTAAAACGGGTAAAGATTATTATCCAGGTATAGCACTATCAAATAACGGTGTTGATTGGCATAGACATGATGAGTTATTTAATATTAAGCTTTCTGAAAATGGATGGGATTCAGAGCATATAGCATACCCAAGATTGTTAAAAGTAGAAAGCAATAAGTATTATGTATTTTATAACGGAAATAATATGGGGTCACAAGGAACAGGTTATGCAGAATTAGTTATTGAGGAGTAAAAGTGAGAATAGAAAAATATCAATTAGAGTATAAAGATAAATGGGATAAATTTTTGGAAAAATCTAAAATAGACACATTTTTATTAAAGAGAGATTATATAGAATATCATTCGGATAGATTTGAAGATTGTTCGTTAATTATTTTTGATGAAAACAATAATATAATCGCATTACTTCCTGCAAATAAAGTTAATAATATTCTATATACGCACCAAGGGTTAACATATGGAGGAATAATAGTTGATTTTAATAGCAAAACGCAAAATTGTATAGAGTATTTTAATTTGATAAATTCCTTTTTATTAAAAGAGGGAATTGAAAAAGTAATTTATAAAAAACCCCCTTATATTTATTCAAATTTACCTAATGATGAAGATGAGTATTGCCTTTTTAGATTGGGTGCAAGTAATATTTCTTGTGGGATATCTTCTACAATAAAGCTAGATACTAATTATAAATTTAATAAATCTAGAAAAAGTTGTGTTAGTAAGGCTAAAAGATTCAATTTGGATTTAGAAGAAAATCAAGATTTTAGTGCATTTTGGAGAATTCTTGAAGAAAATTTAAAATTAACACATAATGCAAAACCTGTTCATAACTTAGAAGAAATAGAATACTTAAAATCAAAATTTCCACAAAATATAAGATTGTTTTCAGCATATGAAGAAAAAAATTGTGTTGCTGGAGTTATTGTATATGAGAATAAGAGAATAGTACATATTCAATACATATCTGCAAATGAAAGAGGAAAAGAAATATCAGCACTAGATTTTATTTTTGATAAACTTATAAAAGAAATTTATAAAAATAAGGAATACTTTGATTTTGGAGTTTCAACAGAAGATGGAGGAAGATACCTTAATGAAGGATTAATATTCCAAAAAGAGGGTTTTGGTGGCAGAGGGGTTTGTTACAAGGTTTATGAATATGAGATAAAGAGGAGTATAATAATTGAATAAAGAGCCATTAGTTACTGTGATTATTCCTTGTTATAATCATGAAAATTATATAGAAGAGTGTCTGAAGAGTGTAGTATTACAAACTTATAAAAATATTGAGTTAATCATATTGAATGATGGGTCTAGAGATAAATCAGCAGAAAAAATATTAAACTTAATGGATGAGTGCAAAAATAGATTTGTCAGATTTGAATTTATAGATAAATTAAACGAGGGAGTTAGTAAAACATTAAATCAAGGGATTCAATGGTCGATGGGGAAGTATATATCCCCTCTTTCGTCGGATGACCTAATATTCCCTGACAAAATTGAAAAATTAGTAGAACTATTTGAAGAATCTAACGAAAAAGTCGGAATGATATGTGGCGATGCAATCTTTATTAATGAAACATCTACAAAATATGAAATGCTTGGAAAATATAAACGGTTTTTAGATTTTTCATTATGTAATAGAGAAAATGAAAAAGAAATAATAATTAACGAAAAAGAAATTACTTACTTAATGATGTTAAAAGGAAATTTTTTACCTGGAATGGCTGCACTATATTCAAAAGAGTGTTTATTAGTGATAAATGGCTATAATGAAAAATTGCAACTAGAAGATTGGGAAATATATTTGAAAATATTGAAAGAATATAAAGTACTTTACTTTGATGATGTTTTGGCAAAATATAGATGGCATGAAACTAACTCTGTAAAGTTAATTTCTAATAGTTTAGTAATGAATCAAACTATGATTGTTTTAGGAGAAAAGAAGTATTGTTATGAAAAAGGATATGAAAAAGAATGGAATAGAATTTATAATAAGTGCTTGTTAGATCATTTATATATTAAAAATTACAGAAGTTTTATCAAGTTTTTCTTAAAATACTCTAAACTAAGTTTTTTAAAATATATAATTATACGATATGTTTTTTTAATTAAAGAAAGGTAATCATGAACATAGTACAAATAATTGGTGGTTTAGGAAATCAAATGTTTCAATATGCTTTTTATGAGGCTTTGAAAAAAAGATCGTTAGATATTATTAAATTAGATGTTTTAGAGTTCTCTAATTATAATCTTCATAACGGATTTGAATTAAAAAGCATATTTAGTTTAGACGAAAATACATATGCAACAGAAAATGAAGTAAAAAAATATAAAGATATATTCCCTTTCTTTAAGTATAGAAAAAAAATAAATTTATTGAGAAAAAGTCATTATATAGAAAAAAAAGAAGTTTCATTTAATAAAAGCAATCTGGAAAAAATTAATACGTATTTTCAAGGATATTGGCAAAATATTAAATATTTTGAAGATATAGAAAATGAATTAAGAAAACAATTTAAGTTTAATGTAAATTTATGTGAAAAAAACGAAAATATAGTTAAAGAAATAGAAGGGTTAAATTCTTGTTCAATTCATATAAGAAGAGGAGATTATTTAAGTCATCCCTATTACAAAGGCATATGTGAAAAAGAATATTACGAAAAAGCAATACAAAAAGTTTTAGAGAAAGAGCAAGGTATAAATTTTTTTGTTTTTTCTAATGATATAGAGTGGTGTAAGAAAAATTTAAACCTTATTAATGTGATATTTGTTGATTGGAATAACGAACAAAATAGTTATATTGATATGTTTTTAATGTCTAAATGTAAGCATAATATAATAGCAAATAGCACTTTCAGTTGGTGGGGGGCTTGGCTAAATGAGAATAAAAACAAAACGGTGATTATGCCCTCAAAGTGGATGAATAACAAAATGATAATGACTGAGGATTTAATTTGTGAAGGATGGCAAAAGATATGAAAACTATATTATTAATAGGCGGAAGTGGTTTTATTGGAGCTAACCTAGCAAAGGCATTAGATGATAAAGGATTTAATGTAATAGTACTAGACATTGAAACAGCAAGATTTGAAAATTTGATAGAAGTAGAGCATAAATAAAGATAGTTAAAGGAAATTTAAATGATAGTGAAAATCTTTCAACAATTTTTGAAAACGCTAAAATAGACATTGTAATTAATTTGGTGACAACCCTTTTACCAAATTCAGTAGGAGATGAAGCAAGGGAAGAGATAAAAAAGAATATTGAATTAAATGAAAAACTGTTAAATATGATGAATAGTTATGAAGTAAAAAAAATTATATATTTTTCATCCGGTGGAACTGTGTATGGTGATAATGGTAAAACAAGAAATTCAGAAAATAGTAAAACAGTGCCTATTAATTTATACGGGTGGTTAAAACTTTCAATAGAAAACCTCATAATTACATACAGTAAAATGACAGAGGTAGAGTACCTTATAATAAGACCGTCAAATCCTTTTGGAAAATATCAGAATATTAGAGGAAAACAAGGTTTAATATCAGTTATTTTAGGGAAAATATTAGATGACGAATATATAGAAATATGGGGTAAAGGAGATATTATTCGAGATTATATATATATTGATGATCTGTGCAATGGAGTTGTTAATTTATTAATGAGCAATAAATGGAATGAAATTTATAATATTGGCAGTGGAAAAGGTTACAGTGTTAATCAAATAATAAAAATTTGTGAAGATATAACTGATAAGAAATTGAAAATTATTTATAAGGATGCAAGAAAGGTAGATGTTAAGAAGAATATACTTGATATAAAAAAGATTAAAACAGAATGTAATTTTATTGTGAACACATCAGTAAAAGACGGTATAAAGAAAACATTTGAATTTTTGAAATAATACAAAAATTGAAAAAGAGGTTACTTATGGCAAAATTTAAAAAAATAACAACTCCCATAACCAATCTCTACATCATCGAACCAACGGTGTTCGGTGACAACAGAGGTTTTTTTATGGAGAGTTATAGCAAAAAAGATTTTGAAGAAATAGGGCTAGACATGGACTTTGTCCAAGATAATCATTCAAAATCAAAAAAAGGAGTGCTTAGAGGGCTACATTTTCAAACAAGATTTACTCAAGGAAAACTTGTAAGAGTTACTAGAGGAAGTGTTTGGGATGTGGCGGTTGACCTTCGTGAGGGAAGTGAAACCTTTGGTAAATGGTATGGAGTTTTACTGACCGAAGAAAATAAAAAAATGTTTTATGTACCAGAAGGTTTTGCCCATGGTTTTGTAACTCTTGAAGATGATACAGAATTTCAATATAAATGTACAAATTATTATGCACCAGAATTTGATGCGGGGATAATCTGGAATGATGAAACTGTGGGAATACAGTGGCCTTTTGAAGAATATGGAATAAAAATGGAAGAGCTTCTTATCAGTGGGAAAGATCAAGTTTTACCAAAGATAGAAGATAGAAAGAAGTTTGAAGATTAGTTGAAAATGTATAATTGACAATTGACAGTTAAAGACCCAAATAAAAATCTTAACCACGGGACTTACACAGATGAACACTTGATGAAACATCTTAAAAATATCCAGTGCCAATCTAGCGGTTGAATTTTTTTTCTAGATACCTTCCTATTAGATAAGAGGAAGGCTAGGATGGAGTTGAGTTTTATATAAGAAAAAGATTCTTTAACCACGAGATGAAAAGCCAATAAAAACTTTGATAAAATCTGAGAAAATCTTATGTAAACCCTATGGTAGAGAAAGAGTTTTGCCACGAATCATACGAATTAACACAAATTAGATAAAAGATGTTTAATTGGTAAATATTGGTAAATAGGGGGAATTTGGACTATGAACTCACAGAGTTTTATCTTGTTCTAAAATGATTTTTCATTTTCAATTATCCATTCTAAATTATATTCGAAAGGAGTAACATGATTTTACTGACTGGTGCCAACGGACAGCTTGGTACAGATTTTAAAAAATTATTTGAGATGAAAAATATATCCTATATAGCTACAGACTATATAGATTTGGATATAACAAATATTGATGCTGTGAGAGATTTCGTTAAAGATAAAGAAATTTCTTATATTATTAATTGTGCTGCATACAATAATGTTGATAAAGCAGAAGAGGAAAAAGATTTATGTTATAAACTTAATATGGAAGCTCCTAAAAATTTGGCAATGGTAGCCAAAGAAATAGGGGCAATTTTTGTTACTTATTCCACAGACTTTGTATTTGGGGGAGAGAAAGAGATTCCATATACAGAAGAAGACAGAGTTAATCCATTATGCATTTATGCACAAAGTAAGGCAGATGGTGAAACTGTAGCTTTGGAAGCTTATGATAAAGTTTTTGTTATTAGAACTTCATGGGTTTTCGGTATGGGAAATAATAACTTTAATAAACAAGTTATAGGCTGGAGTAAAACTAGAGATGAACTAAATATAGTTGATGACCAAGTTTCAAGTCCAACATATTCATGGGATTTGGCAGAGTATTCTTGGGATTTAGTGCAAAGTAACCAATTTGGATTATATCAACTATCTAATGATGGGGAATGCAGTAAGTATGAGCAAGCAAAATATGTTTTGGAAGTTATAGGATGGCAAGGGAAATTAGGAACAGCTAAGACAGAAGATTTTAATTTACCTGCAAAAAGGGCAAAATATAGCAAAATCTCATCTGAAAAAGTTGAGAAGATTATAGGAAGAAAAATGCCGAGCTGGCAAAGTGGGATAGATAGATTTCTTAAAGAATTTAAAGAAAATAATTAACCACGGGATATACACAGATTATAACATATGAAGGAAGTTTTTTATTCTGCGTCATGTTGTGTAAATCGTGTAGTAAAGAAAATTAATATAAATTGAATATAGAAATTTCGATACAATAATTAGAGTAGGTAAGTTTTTTAAAAGATTAGAAATTAGAGAATTAACCACGAGATGACACAGATAATCACAGATGAGGAATATTTTTTATCTTGTGTTATCCTGTGTAAATCCAGTGGTAAAAAGTTTTGAAATTTTGGAAGGAGAAAAAATGAAATACTTAGTTACAGGTGGAGCAGGATTTATCGGAGCAAATTTCGTTAAATATATGCTTAAGAAATATAAAGATATAGATATAGTAGTTTTAGATAAACTTACTTATGCAGGGAATCTGGGGACAATTAGAGAAGAACTTAAAGATTCAAGAGTTTCTTTTGTTAAAGGGGATATATGCAATAAAGAGCTTGTTGAAAATATATTTATGAATCATGATATAGATTATGTGGTAAATTTTGCAGCAGAATCTCATGTTGATAGAAGTATAGAAGATCCAGGGATATTTCTTAAAACAAATATATTAGGAACTCAAACTCTTATGGATGTAGCAAAAGCTCATTGGTCTATAGGAAAAGATGATAAAGGTTATCCAATATATAAAGGTGGAAAAAAGTTTTTACAAGTAAGTACAGATGAAGTTTATGGAACTCTTGAAAGAGATATACCTGAGGGACAGTCTCTGGTTGATAATGGACAGTTGACAGTTGAGAATGGATTAAGTTTAGATGAGTTAAAAGACTTATTTAAAAATAGAGAAGTTATGCCAAAAGTATTTGGAACAGAGTTTTTTACAGAAAAAAAAGGTCTTGATCCAAGAAGTCCTTATGCTACTTCAAAAACTGGAGCAGATATGCTTGTAAGAGCCTATGATGAGACTTATCATTTTCCAGTAAATGTAACAAGATGTTCAAATAACTATGGACCATACCATTTTCCTGAAAAACTTATTCCTTTAATAATAAAAAACATACTTGAAGGGAAAAACCTTCCAGTTTATGGTGATGGAAAACAAGTTAGAGACTGGTTATATGTAGAAGACCACTGTAAAGGTATAGATATGGTAATTAATGGTGGTAGGCTTGGAGAAGCATATAATATTGGTGGATTTAATGAAGAAACTAATATTAATATAGTTAAATTAACAATAGATACTGTTAGAAAGTTAATAGTTGATAATGAAGAGTTGAAAGTCAAAGACCAGTATAAAAATGCAGTTAAATGTCCACTCGGGAAAATAAACTATGAATTGATAACTCATGTGCAAGATAGATTAGGGCATGATGCGAGATATGCAATAGACCCTGCTAAAACAGTAAAAGAATTAGGGTTTTATCCTGAAACACCATTTACTGTAGGAATAGAGAAAACTATTAAATGGTACTTGGATAATCAAGAGTGGGTTAATGAAGTGGTAAGTGGAGATTATCAAAAATATTACGCTGAAATGTATGGAAAGAAATAAGAGCATTTTAACCACGGGATAACACAGATAATCACAGGATGAGAAGAGGCTATGAATGAGTGAAAGAATTTATGGTGATTTAACATAAAAATTATAGGAATAGCAATGAAAGTTCATTCAGATTTAGGTAGCGGTTTTTTAGAAAAAGTATATGAAAATGCAATGATGGTTTTATTGGAAAAAGAAATTATAAGGGCAGAACAACAAAAAGAAATAAAAATTAATTATTATGGTAAAAGTATAGGGAACTATGTTGCAGATATACTAGTTGATGAAAAGATAATTGTGGAGCTGAAAACAGTAGATAAGTTAACAGATATTCATTCAGCACAGATAATAAATTATTTAAAAGCGACAGAAATTAAAGTAGGATTGTTAATAAATTTTAAAAATTCTAAATTAGAATATAAACGATTTGTATATTGATAAAATTAAGCAAGTGCCTATTTAATAGTTAATGATATTTTACATTCAAATTAGGTATTGTTTATGTGGTTTTTTTAAAAATTATAAAAATAATTTCATCATGTGAACATCTAGTGTAAATCCTGTGGTTAAAAATTTTTAAAAAAAAAGGGGAGAGGAAGAATGAAGGGAATAATTTTAGCGGGGGGAAGTGGAACGAGACTTTACCCAGTTACAAAAGCTATATCTAAGCAAATAACACCAATTTACGATAAACCGATGATTTATTATCCTTTGTCAGTTCTTATGCTTGCAGGGATAAGAGAGATTCTTATAATATCTACGCCAAGAGATTTACCAGTATTCAAAGAACTCCTTGGAACAGGGGAAGACTTTGGAGTGAATTTTACTTATGAAGTACAAGAAAACCCAAATGGACTTGCAGAGGCTTTTATAATTGGAGAGAGCTTCATAGGAAATGATTCATGTGCATTGGTATTGGGAGATAATATATTTTATGGGCATGGGCTTACTGGAATGTTAAGAAATGCAGCTTTAAGAGATAAAGGAGCTACAATATTTGGATATCCAGTTCTTAATCCAAAATCATTTGGAGTAGTAGAGTTTGATAAAAATGGAGTGGCAGTATCCTTAGAGGAAAAACCAGAAAATCCAAAATCAAATTTTGCGATACCAGGACTTTATTTTTACGATAACACAGTAGTTGAAAAAGCAAAGGCAGTAAAACCTAGTCATAGAGGAGAGTTAGAAATAACAACACTTAATGAAATGTATCTACATGAAGGAAGTTTGAATGTCATTAATTTAGGAAGAGGAATGGCTTGGCTTGACACGGGAACTCATGAAGGACTTCTTGATGCTAGTAACTTTGTTGCTACAGTTCAAAAAAGACAAGGAGTAATGGTAGCTTGTCCTGAAGAGATTGCATTTAATAATGGTTGGATAAGCAAAGAAAAAATAGAAGAGTTAGCAAAGCCACTTTTGAAATCTCATTATGGGACTTATTTAATGAATCTAGTGAAATAGTAATTTGACACAGACAAAAACCGACTAATTTTTGAAAGGAACAAATGAATTATTTATATCAAGAATTAACTGAGAAAATTATAAAATGTTTTTATAAAGTACACGATAAATTAGGCCATGGTTTCTTAGAAAGTGTTTATGAAAATGCACTATTAATTGAACTAAAAAAAAGTAATATAGAGGCAAAAAATCAGTGCTCAATTAAAGTATATTATGATAATAATGTAGTAGGAGACTTTAGGGCAGATATCCTAATAGAAGATAAAATAATAATTGAGCTTAAAGCAATTTCAAGTTTAAATAAGATTAATGAAGTTCAGTTAGTTAATTATTTAAAAGCAACAGGAATTAAAGTAGGATTACTGGTAAATTTTGGAGAAAAGCTAGAGTTCAAAAGAAAGATTTTTTAACAGTCGATTTTTAGTCAGTGTCAAAAATTTAGTGCAGGGAAACCTGTACTTTTTTTAAATAACTGGAATTTTATATATAATTTGTTATATAATGTATTGAAAATTGCTAAAATTATGGAGGGAACATGGAAATAAAAAAAGCAGTAATACCAGCAGCTGGACTTGGGACAAGAGTTTTACCAGCCACAAAAGCGCAGCCTAAAGAGATGTTAACAGTTGTAGATACTCCAAGTATTCAATATATAGTAGAAGAATTAGTAAAATCAGGAATAAATGATATAACAATTATAACTGGAAGAAATAAATTTTCTTTAGAAGATCATTTTGATTATTCTTATGAACTTGAAGATACTCTTGAAAAAGCAGGGAAAGAAGAGTTACTTAGAGAAATTAGAAAAATTTCTGAAATGGCTAATATTTATTTTATTAGACAAGGAAAGCAATGGGCCTTGGACATGCTGTTCTTGCTGCAAAACACCATATTGGAAATGAACCTTTTGTTGTAGTTCTTGGAGATGACATAGTCCATTCAGAAAAACCTGTGGTTAAGCAAATGCTTGAAATAAGGGAAAAATATAAAAGGTGGTTCAATAATAGGGGTTCAAAATGTAGCAAAATCAGATGTCAATAAATACGGAATAGTAGAACCAGGAAAAGCCTTTGATGAAAATACAGTTAAAATAGAAAATCAAAATCAGATGTCAATAAATACGGAATAGTAGAACCAGGAAAAGCCTTTGATGAAAATACAGTTAAAATAGAAAATTTTGTTGAAAAACCTGATGTAGATAAAGCGCCCTCTACCTTAGCTTGTCTTGGGAGATATATAC
>Ga0183099_1001498_pt1 | contig 13419 bp, 14 predicted proteins | sample Biomet1_FD_127788 | JGI IMG/M metagenome (GOLD analysis project Ga0183099, IMG submission 127788) | Microbial communities from bioreactor (seeded with anoxic lake sediment) at LBNL, California, USA - Biofuel metagenome 1 | ecosystem: Engineered > Bioreactor > Anaerobic > Unclassified ... | reverse complement strand
GAATCCTTAACAATCTGAACGGGGATATTTTGCCCAATATGAATTTTTGCATTTTGGGGGACTGATTCCAGCGTATCCTTTGGCAAGCCGTCACCAATATACAAAAAAGCATTCTTATCACAGCCAATATCAACAAAAGCTGCCTGCATCCCCGGCAGTACATTTTGAACGCGCCCCTTATAGATGTTGCCGACAAGCGGAACACTTTGCGAGCGCTCTACAGCCAGTTCAAGCAGTTCTTCCCCATCAAGGATTGCCATACGAGTTTCTTCCGGATCAATATTTACGATAATGGACTTCATTGCCTCATCTCCAACCTCTATACTAAATCAATCAGTGGCTTGCCCGCTCCATGTAATGCCCGGCGGTTTATTGTCGCAGCCTCTACGGCAATTGGCACCGAAAACTGATCGCGGAGTACTTCGAGGATCTCCCCCGGTTTGATACTGCCAGCAGGAGTTATTTTTATCTGCATCTGCAGACAGAGATTGCCATCGCGGCCTTCAGCTGCGAGGATCTTCTCGTCCATGTACTGCTTGACCTCAATTGTCTTGACCTTTTTCAGCATGTTTCTAGTATAAATTGCCTCATCAACCTTATTGTAAGCGATAATTCCTGTTTGAGCCTGACTGAAATCGCCTGTAAGTGGAACCTGAATTTCGTAGTCGGCAAGTTCAACCGCGGCCATCAGGGCCTTTACTTTCCCCGTAAATTCGCGGGCCTGAAGCAGTCTGACCCCTAGCGGAAGCACTGCACGAAGTTTATCAAAGAACTCCGGCTGGCAAACCGGTTTTGTCAATTCAATATCCATGTATTCCGCATCGCTTGTAACCCCAACCGCCAAAGCGGAAGCAAAGGCTATTTTCATATGCGGATTGAACCCTTCCGAATAAGCTACCGGAAGTTTCGCCCGGCGGACTGCCCGTTCCATCAGTGATGCATAGTCAAGATGTGATATATAGCGAATTTCTTCGCCTTTCGTTATCTCCAGCCGAAAATTACTCATATTTTTTCCCTCCATCAACAACAGCGGCTTCGAGATTTGGACAGACTCCACAGGCCGAGCAACGGCCGCGTCGGCAATCTTCCGTCAGCTCCTGCTGACAGGCTTTTTTATATTCCCGCAGAAAAAACTCCTTATTTACCCCCGGAGAAACATGTTCCCACGGCAAATGTTCGGTAAAGCTTCGTTCACGCTGGCTGTAATCCTCGGGGTTTATCGAGCACTTATGGAAAGCCTCCAACCAAACCTCATATTTAAACTGGTCAGACCAGCCATCAAATTTCGCCCCATCAAGCCATGCCTGATAAATAACCTTTGCCAGGCGGCGATCGCCGCGGCTAATTGCTCCTTCAAGATAACTGGTCCGAGCATCGTGATATTTAAATTGAATTGACCGGTCGCGAATATTATCCTTCAGCAGCTGCTGTTTGCGTTCAAATTCAGCCAAAGAGTCCTGAACAAACCACTGGAATGGCGTATGCGCTTTAGGAACAAAGCAGGAAACACTGACGGTCACCTTGACGCCGCGCCTGCCCTTAATCTGGCTGTAAAGATCAACAACCCGCTGTGCCAAACGGGCAATACCGACAATATCCTCATCTGTTTCTGTCGGCAGGCCCATCATGAAATAAAGTTTTACCGCCTTCCAGCCCTGACGAAAAGCCGCAGCAGCGGCCGTAAGCAGATCCTCTTCCGTAACGCCTTTGTTGATCACATCACGCAGTCGCTGTGTACCGGCTTCCGGAGCAAAGGTCAAACCACTTTTTCTGACCTGCTGCATTTTATGGGCCAAATCAATAGAGAAACTGTCGATGCGCAACGACGGCAGAGACAGGCTGATTTTTGCATCTTTAAAATCAGCAAAAAGATCATCGACAAGCATTCCCAAACAAGAATAATCTGCCGAGCTAAGTGATGTAAGCGACATCTCATCATAACCGGTTGATGATTCCATTGTTTTTGCAAGTTCTCGCAGCCGCTGCGGGGACCTTTCACGGACCGGCCGATATGTCATGCCTGCCTGACAGAAACGACAGCCGCGCGTGCAACCGCGGAAAAGTTCGAGCATCAGCCGGTCATGAACAATATCAATATATGGCACCACCGGTTTTTCAGCAAAGGTCACGGCATCCATATCCTTGATCACACGTTTATAAACCAGTGTTTTTGCCTCAGGAACAATCGGGGTAACCCCAGTAACCTTAGCCCCATCATAGGTAACTTCATACAGCGATGGCACATAAATGCCCTCGATCTGCGCCGCCCGGCGCAAAAATGCGGTCCGACCGCCAGGGCATTGTGCCATTTTCCATTCGATAAAAGAATCCGTCAGCTCCTCGATGACCTCTTCACCCTCACCAATGATAAACAGATCAAAAAATTCAGCCACCGGTTCAGGATTGTACACACAGGGACCGCCGCCGACAATAAACGGATCGCTGTCCCCACGCGCCGCACTTTGTTGTGGGATTTTTGCCAAAGCAAGCATATTCAAGATATTCGTGTAGATCATCTCGTACTGCAACGAAAATCCGACAAAGTCAAAAGTTTTTACCGGAGTAAAGCTCTCCAACGACCAAAGTTCCAACCCTTCACTGCGCATTTTTTCTTCCATGTCAATCCAGGGCGCATAAACGCGTTCAGCTACGGTGTCATCACGGTCATTGAGTACCTGATACAGAATTTTCAGTCCAAGATTTGACATCCCCACTTCATACACATCAGGCAAAGCCAGTGCCCAGCTGCACTTCATCAGCTTATGGTCCTTGTTAACCGCATTCAGTTCATTGCCCGTATAACGTGCCGGCTTGCTCACTGCCTGTAGCAGGGCCGGTTCGAGTTTTATCATATAAACGTATCCCCCAATTATAATTCATTATGCTATATTGTATCATGCTTCTGTGAAAAATAAAATAAAGGGAGGCTACGCCTCCCCCTAAAACAGCAATTTTTGCCGCCGCATATAGATATTCAATAAAACGCCGATTGCCATCATATTCGTCGTCAGCGAACTGACCCCGTAGCTCATAAACGGCAATGGAATTCCGGTAACCGGCATAATCCCCATCGTCATACCAACATTTACAAGTACATGAAAACCCAGCATAGATGTTATACCGACTGCCAACAGTAAGCCAAAATTATCACTGGCTTCGGCAGCAATTTTCACCCCGCGACGCAGCATAATCAAATACAGTATCAAGAGGATTATGCCACCAATAAAACCAAGTTCTTCACCGACCACAGCAAAAATAAAATCCGTATGATTTTCCGGCAAAAAATTCAACTGGCTCTGTGTTCCTGCAAACAGGCCTTTGCCAAAAAGCATGCCTGAACCAATCGCTATTTTTGACTGGATAATATGATATCCCGACCCAAGCGGATCAACATTTGGATTCATAAACACGGTCAGACGCATTTTCTGATAATCCTTAAGAAAATGCCATAAAATCGGCAGACAAAGCAATCCACCAGCAAACAAAGTTCCCAACAGCCGCAGATTGATTCCGGCAATAAAAATCATACCGAGAAAAATCGCCATAAAAACCAGGGATGTACCCAGATCCGGCTGTTTTAGTACCAATAAAAACGGCACTCCAACATAAGCTGCTATTGGCAGCAAATCACGGAAGGTATTGAGCTTGCCGATCTTATCTTCCAAAATCGATGCCAGCGAAATGATCATAATGATTTTAGAAAACTCCGATGGCTGCAGGGTAATCGGTCCCAGCTGAATCCAACGCTGAGCCCCCAGCGCTGAATGTCCCAAAAACATCACCGCCAGCAACATAATCAAATTAAACACATACAGCTTATTGCCATAACGCTGCAGCATCTTATAATCAAAATTCATTAAGAAAAATATCACGGCACAGTTCACCAGCGCAAACAACCCCTGGCGCTGGACAAACCAATAGCGTTCTTCCCCTGGATTATTGATGTGCGTCGCACTGCCAATAACGATCAGACTGATTACCACAATCGCCAGGACAGACATAATCAGCGTAAAATCCATACGGCGCAGCATTCTATTATTCATAATCACGTACCATGTAGCCTCCTGCATATCCTAAAAATAAAATGTCTTTTCCCATTGACTAAAAGCCATTAAAATAAAAGGCCTTTTACGGGTTTCCGGCACCAAAAAGCATCTGCAATCGCCGGGGAACCTTAAGCATAAGCGCATCGTAAAAGACCAGGATTCTATTTCTGTATCTTGGAACTGTGCTTCATTCTCTGTACCGGAATATTGGCCACCAACGCTACAGAGTTTTCATCATCGGCCAAAGTAATCTCCATATCCTGCTTGTTGATTTCCATGTAATTGGAAATCACTTTAATGATATCGTCTTTGAGCAGCTTCATGACCTCCGGCGAAATATTAGCTCGGTCATGGACGAGTACAACCTTTAATCGGTCTCGGGCAATTTCCCGCGACGGCTTATCGGATTTTCCAAATAACTTCATAATAGCATCAATCATAAAAAATGCCTCCTCACCAACCAAATACGCGTTTTAATTTGACGAAAAAGCCTTCCTCGCCAAACTCTAAAAACGGAATTTCCTCACCGCAGATGCGGCCAACAATATTGCTATAGGCCTTGCCTGCCAAAGACTCCTTGTTGCTGACGACCGGTTCCCCGCGATTTGTTGAAGTGACGACAAGTTCATCATCTGGTACCTGGCCTATGCACTCAAGCGACAAAATCTCATCGATATCATCCATATCCAGCATATCCCCACTGCGAACCATCTGTGGGCGAATACGGTTAACAATAAGCTTTATGTTCTCCTTATCTGCCCGCCCAAGTTCACCGATAATCTTATCCGCATCGCGGACAGCTGAAATCTCCGGCATTGTTACTACAATTGCACAGTCAGCAGCGGCAATTGCCGTCTTGAACCCCTGTTCAATCCCTGCTGGGCAGTCAATCAGTATGTAATCAAATTGCTGGCGAAGTTCTTCACAAAGCGCCACCAGCTGCGCTGGATTCAGTGCAGTTTTATCCTTTATTTGCGATGTCGGCAGCAGGTAAAGGCTATCATGTTTTTTATGACGAACGAGTGCCTTTTTATAGGGAACCCGGCCTTCTGTGACATCAATTAAATCATACATGATCCGATTTTCAAGACCCAGCAGCAGATCAAGATTTCTCAGTCCTGTGTCCGTGTCAATCAATACGACTTTCTTACCTCTTATGGCAAGACCCACACCCAAATTCGCAGTTGTCGTCGTCTTGCCGACGCCGCCTTTGCCTGAAGTAATTACGATTATTTCACTCATGCACGTGCCCCCTCATTTCTATTTACTGGCTCAATGACAATCTGGCCATTTTTTATAACTGCCCGCTCTATATGATCCGGTTTTTCCACATAGTCCGGTGCCCGAGCGATAAGTTCCGCAATCCGGATTTGCATTGCCATCATATGATCCGCTATTACATAGGCCTTCGTATTGCCAAATGCTCCAGCATGAACAATCCCCCGGCAACTTCCATGAATATGAATATTGCCACCGGCGATCACGGTTGCGCTCGGATTGACATTGCCTTGAATGATAACGGAGCCGTTGCAGATAACCTCCTGCCCGCCGCGCACCGTCTTGCCAATAATCATTGTTTCATTTATTCCCGGTATTTCTTCTTCCAGCGCAATATCTTCTTTTTTTTCTGACGCAACCGTTTTTTCTGTCGGCTGTGTCAGTGGTTTCAATGATAAGTCATAGCGACCAAGCAACCGGGTCAAATGTTCGAGCTGCTCAGCAGTAAGCCGGTCCGCCGCAATCCGGACAACCGTCCCCTTGGAAAAGAAACTAAATGCTGACTCCAACTTCTCTTTAAGCTGTTGTTCAACCTTGGGGAAATCTGCCGCATCGCTCAGGATCAGCTGCAGCCCGTAGCGGCTGCCTTTAAACATTACGTCTTCGCTCATTTTTACTCCCACTTTGTTATTCATCAAAAAATATATATAACACTCTTTACTTCGCCTTTGCCCGGCAGATTCCTGCTGCCTGAAAAAAAGAGGCTGTCATGGCATGGCTTTTGCGGCCTTAGCGGCCTCTTCTGCTCGGGCTTTTTCCTGTGCCTCGAGTTCTTCCGGACTCGGAATATTAAACGCTGCCTCTAAAATTTTCTTTCCGATTGGGACTGCCGACTGCGCACCATACCCACCCTGCTCGACAATGACAGCGACGACTACACTAGGGTTTACAAACGGTCCATAGGCGACAAACCAGCCATGATCACGGCCATGAGAATTTTCCGCCGTACCGGTTTTCCCGGCCACATCAACAGCAAACTTCGGTCCAAAAATAGAAGCTGCCGTACCTACTTTTGTAACATCCCGCAAACCATCCTGGATTAACGCAATGATCTCCGGTTTGATATCAAGCTTTTTCACCGCTTCTGGCTGAAACCGCTCTAGTACCGTACCATCCGGCTTCATAATCGCCTGTACCAGATAAGGCTTATAACGAACCCCCCCGTTGGCGATTTCACTCAGAACAACCGCCATCTGCAATGGAGTCGCCAAATTAAAACCCTGTCCAATGGCCGCATCAAAGGTCTCAGACAAATACCAATCGTCTTCAAACACCTTACGCTTATATTCCTTATTTGCCACAAGGCCTTCGGCTTCATAAGGGAGATTTATACCGGTCTTAGCCCCAAGGCCAAACATCCGGGCATATTGTTCAAGCTTATCGATGCCCAGCCGGTTGCCCATTTCATAAAAATACACATTGTCCGAATGTGCCAAGGCTTCACGAAAATTAATCCAGCCCAGAGCTTCTCCATCCGCATTGACCTTGGGAATAATCCAGTGCCGACCGGTATCGAGAATTTTCTCCTCTGGTGTCACCTTGCCCTCAGAAAGAGCCGCTGCTCCCGTTACAATCTTAAAAGTTGACCCTGGTGGATATTCCCCCGTGATCGCCTTGTTGTCAAGTGGATAATTCGGATTGTTATTGATCAGATTCCAATCCTTACTCGAAATACCCCGGGCAAAGAGATTGGGGTCGAATGCCGGCCGACTGACCATCGCCAGCACTTCACCGGTCTGTGGATTTAATACGACAGCTGCCGCCGCTTTAGCGTGGATTTTTATCAGCTGTTCATCAATCGCTTTTTCTGCCGCCTTTTGAATTTTTTCATCAATCGTCAGCCGCAGATCTGCTCCGGGAATCGGTTCCTTTTTGCCAATGATTTGTACCGGTTTACCCCCGGCATCAACTTCTACCTGTTCACCACCATTGACGCCGCGCAGCTGCTGGTCATAAACCTTTTCAAGGCCAAATTTCCCGATAATGTCCCCCGAGCGATAACCATCCGCCTTTCGCTTTTCAAGCTCATCATCACTAATTTCGCTGACATAGCCGAATACATGGGCTGCAAGTTCTTTATTTACATAATGGCGAATCGGCTGTACCTCAATAACGACCCCGGGATAGGCATCCTTTTGTTCTTCAATAATTGTCAAAATTTCAGGGCCGACATCCGTCTTGATCCGGATCGGATCAAATCCCGTATGCTGCTTAATTTTTGCTTCAATCTCTGCTTTATCAACCGTCAGCAAAGTCGAAAGCCGCGTGATTACATCATCAGAAATCGGCGCTGTAAGCGGCAACAGCGATACGGCAAATCCCGGCCGATTGGTAACCAACTGCGTCCCATTACGGTCGAAAAAAGTGCCCCGCGGAGCCATCGCCGGAATCAGACGAATCCGGTTTCCATCTGCCAGTCCGGCGTAGTATTCACCGTCGTAAACCTGCAGATAGCCAAGTCTGGCAAGTAATATGAAAATGACGAGCATCATTAAAATGCCGAGCGCCTTTAGGCGTCCGCTATAATCCCTTGCAACCAACGATATCCCTCTTCCATAAATTTAAGAATTAAGGCACCTAAACGTCAAGGTGCCTTAATCGCATATAAACAATTATTTTTCTTTCATTTTTTGACAGAGCCAGCACACCACCAGGTGTACTGGAAAAGCCGCTACTACATTGTAAAGCAACATAGGCAAAAGCACATTTTCTAAATTATACAACGGATTAAACCGATAACCTAAGAGCAGCATCAGTAGTGCCAAAACAAGATAATTGATGCCTGTTGCCATTGCCGCCCCTATGACTGGCAAAAAAAACTTTTCTTTGAATACCTGTTGTGATGCCAACCCAAAAATATAACCGATCATCATCTTGCTTAGCGTATTCATGCCAAAAAAAGTTCCAGAAGCCAGATCCTGTAGTAACCCCGCCATAAATCCAAGCAAAATACCAAATCGCTGCCCTTTAAGTAGACTGAATGACACGACTACCAGTAGCAACAGATCCATGCCAATGCCGTTAAAATTCAGCAACGGCAAAAAGGCAGTCTGCAAAACATAGGCCGCAACAAGAACAGCACCCCAGATCAAAATAAATTTCATTTGGCAGCACCTGCCGATGCTGCTGCTTGAACCGGCGGCGGAGTTATCGGCAACGGTAAAGGTTCACGTGAATTCACAATCACAGAAACCTCTTCAATCCGCTGAAAGTCAACTGCTGGTTTCAACAACGCGCATTTAAGCAGTCCGCCGTCATCATTTTCAATTCGTTCCACCTTGCCGACAGCAATCCCCTTAGGATAAATACCACCAAAGCCTGACGTAACAATCAGATCTTCCTCGACGATATCGGCATCCTTCGGTATGTTAACCATCCTAGCCAAGGCCTTGTCGCCAGGGTTTCCTTCTACAATACCGGCAACTCTTGATTCCATCCGCTGAACAATCGTTCCCACCGCTGCCCGCGGATCAAGAATCAGCTGCACCCGCGAATAAGAATCGTATGCTTCCACAACACAGCCGACAAGCCCCTGCGGCGTAATAACCGCCATTTCCTTTTTTACACCGTCATTTTTACCGCGATTGATAATAATCATATCAGTCCAAGTAGCCATATCCCGGGAAACAACTTCCGCTGCTACCAAATCAAACTGTTTCGCTGTCTGCTTGTAGCCGAGCATGGAACGAAGCCGCTCATTTTCTGACGCCAGTTCCTGCGACTGCAAGTTCATCGTCCGCAGCTGTTCTACTTCCGATTTCAGCATCTCATTTTGGTGATAAACCGTCACAACTTCCCATATACCTGCTGTCAGGCTGCGTATCTCGTCTCCGACTTTAGCGACTGCTTCTTGCAGCGGCGCCATAAAGGTAACTGCTGTCCGCTCCCCGAGTGGCACAGAATAGCGCCCACGGGCGGAAAAAAAGATAAGGCTGAAGACACTGGCTATAACAAAGATGACAATCCATATTTTCTTGCTAGAATCCGAATTTCGTCTTACCCTGCTCATTGTCTCAACTTCTTAGTGGTCATCACCACTCGCTTTAAAAGTTCTATATTCTCGAGCGATTTGCCCGTCCCCTCTCCGACGCAGGACAAAGCATCTTCTGCAACTAGCACCGGCATGCCGGTTTCATGGCTGAGCAGGCGGTCAAGATTACGGAGCAGCGCGCCGCCACCAGTCATCATAATTCCATGATCCATAACATCAGAGGCAAGTTCTGGCGGTGTTTTTTCAAGCGTCCCCTTAACAGCATCAATAATCTTTTGAATCGGTTCACTCAGTGCTTCACGCACTTCACTCGATTTAATCGTCAACGTCTTTGGCAGACCACTGACAAGGTCACGGCCACGAATATCAAGCTCAGCATTCTTATCCGCCTGGACAATAGCTGACCCAATTTTAATTTTAATTTCTTCAGCCGTACGTTCCCCAATTAAAAGGTTGTACATGCGTTTGATGTACTGAACGATAGACGTATCCATTTCATCGCCACCAATGCGGATGGAACGACTGGTGACAATGCCGCCGAGTGAAATCACAGCAATTTCCGTTGTCCCACCGCCAATATCAACCACCATGCTGCCGGTCGCTTCTTCAACTGGAAGTCCTGCACCAATCGCTGCGGCCATAGGCTCTTCAATCAGATAGGCCTCACGAGCACCAGCTTGCTGGGCAGCATCGATAACGGCACGTTTTTCTACCTCCGTAACTCCCGAAGGAACGCCAACAACAACTCGCGGACGAACAAACGATTTTGTATTCATTGCCTTGCGAATAAAGTACTTGAGCATTGCCTGCGTTACATCAAAATCAGCAATGACCCCGTCCTTCATCGGACGAACAGCCACGATATTCCCCGGAGTACGGCCAATCATGCGCTTAGCCTCTTCCCCGACGGCAAGCACTTCACCATTTTCACGTTTAATCGCAACCACCGATGGTTCACGCAGGACAATTCCCTTGCCCTTCACGTGCACCAATGTATTTGCAGTACCGAGATCGATACCCATATCATGCGACAGACCACCAAAAAGATTCCACATTTTCCCTAAAAACTCCCTTCAATATAAGACCATTAAACAAGCCTATTTTACCATACCTTTTTCTTTAAGCTAATATATTTATTATCTCCGATAATGACATGGTCAAGCACCGGGATATCCATCAATTTTCCGGCCTGAACGAGACGTTCAGTGACAGCTATATCTTCCTTGCTCGGCGCTGGATCCCCACTCGGATGATTATGAATCAATATGATAGCGGCCGCAGCCTGACGAATTGCCACCTGAAAGACCTCCCGTGGATGAACGATCGAGGCACTCAAACTGCCCACCGATATCGTCTGCAACGAAAGAACTTGATTTTTCATATTCAGCAGCATCACTAAAAAATATTCCTTAGTCTGATACCGCAGACGCGGCATAGCATAGGCCGCAACATCCTCCGCCCCTTGAATTGTCTGGCGCTGCTCAGCAGTCTTGGCACCGATCCGCCGACCAAATTCAATAGCCGCCAAAATCGTCAGCGCCTTTGCCGGACCAATTCCCTTGATTTCACTGAGTTCAAGCGGGGATACATTTACTAACGAAGCAATTCCCAGCTCCTTAACTCGAGACAAAATCCGCTCGGCTAAATGAAGAACCGACTCTTCCTTCGTTCCCGTTCGCAGTAAAATCGCCAAAAGTTCTGCGTTCGTAAGGGCCCGCGGACCTTCAGACAAAAGCTTTTCCCGCGGACGCTCTGCCTGTGGCAGATCACGCACCATCGTCGCTTTCATCATCGCAGCTCGATACCAGCTTTCTTTGCCAGTTTCGTCAACCGTTCAAGGGGCAAACCAACAACATTGCTGTAGCAGCCTTCAATCCCTTCGATAAAAGCCGCAGCCTGTCCTTGAATTGCATACGCTCCGGCTTTATCATCGGGCTCACCGCTGGCTGCATAACGCTCAATAGTAGCGTCGTCTAGTTTGGCAAAGCGGACGCGGGTTGTGACCGCATCCGTCCATATTTGTCCTTTATTGACCAGAGCAATTCCCGTACAGACCTCGTGCCAACGCCCCGAAAGAGCCCGCAGCATCTGCCGTGCCTGTAAGTGATCGGTGGGCTTACCAAAAATTTCCCCAGCAAGACAGACGACGGTATCCGCGCCCAATACCGGCAAGTTAGATTCCCTGCCCGCAACAGCTGCTGCTTTAAGCCGGGCATTATGTATGACGAGTTCCTGCGGCGATATATCCTGGCGCTCGATCTCACATGCATCGCTGGTTATACAGCGAAAACTGCAGCCGATCTGCTGCAAAAGTTCTTGACGTCTGGGAGATGACGATGCCAATATAATCAAAATCCCCGCTCCTCTCTTTAGCCAACTTAATATTTACGAAATAAAAACATGGCGATGATCACCCCAAAAATACTCATGAGATTCGGTTCAAAAACAAAACCAAAAGAAAGCTGAATCACATACAGATTAAGCGTTACCATCGGCAGATTTAAAACTGAATACGTCTGGACCAAATACGGCACCAGACCGGACAGCGCATCCACATGGCGCATCAGTTCCCCTAAAATCCCACCCAAAATCGCCCCCACAGCGACAAACAGCATACAGGTTCCATAATGTCTTGTCATGCCACGCAATATCTTATCCTCCAAATATAAAATTGCTGCAGCATCACACAATATGATGCATGGCAACTAATGGACATTATACCACACAAGGTGCTGCATCTGCCACCAACAAGCAAGAAATCCAGCCGCAAAATAAAAAAATATAACAAAAGTCTCGTCTGCCAACGACTACCAGCAGTCATCAGCAGACGAGACTTTCCTTTTCTTTTACACCAGTCTACTCTTTATTGAACGAAATAAAACAAGTCCTACCAACCCGGATAACAACGATGCCACAACAATACTCAGCTTAGCTGTATTGAGCACCTGTGGGTCTGGAAAAGCTAGCGTAGCAATAAACAAGGACATCGTAAATCCAATACCGGCCAAGACCCCGGCTCCGGCAAAATGCCCCCATTTTACCATTTTAGGGATTTTCACAAAGTTGAACTGGCGCAGCAAATATACCGCCAGTAAAACCCCCAGGGGCTTGCCTAAACAAAGGCCGAACAGAATTCCCAAGCCAAGCGGAGAAACCAGCTCCTGTAATCCTGCCAAATCAATTGAAACCCCAGCATTTGCCAGCGCAAACACAGGCATGATCAGGTAAGCGGACCAGGGGGCCAACATGTGTTCAAGTTTTTCCAGCAGACCAGCCTCGCCACGCGCCGGAATAACTAAGCCAAGCAGTACCCCCGCAACGGTAGGATGAATGCCCGCCTGCAAAAAACCATACCAGGCAAGCAGCCCGCCAGCTATATAAAAAGGTGCCGGCACCTGCCGGTAACGGCTGACTGTGATCAGTAAACCAAACACAAGTAAACCCGCAAACAGCCCCAGCCATTGCATCGCCCCAGAATAAAAAAATGCAACGACAAGAATTGCCCCTAGATCATCAACAATTGCCAGCGCCGTCAAAAAAACAGCAATCGCCCGCGGCGCATTCCCTGCTAATGCCAGCAGCCCCATAGCAAAGGCAATATCCGTTGACATGGGAATTGCCCAGCCCGAAATAGTCGGTTCTGAAAAATTAAACAGCAGATATAAAAGCGCTGGTACCGCCATCCCTCCCAGAGCAGCTGCTACCGGTAAAATTGTTGCCGCCAAAGACTTCAATTCGCCAAACAGGAACTCGCGTTTTATTTCCATACCAACAACAAAGAAAAACACTGCCATAAGGCCGTCATTAATCCAGTGCAATAGCGACATCGATAAAATGTAATCACCAAAGCCGGCTACAAGCTTTACATGCAGAATGTTTTCATAAAAACCGGCATATGGAGAATTGGCCAAAAACATAGCTCCTGCTGCACTGACTAGCAGTAAAATGCTGCTAAAAACCCCCTGCCGAAAAAATTCCATAAAAGCTCGGCTTGCTTTTTTTACCCTCACCTTAAAAATAAAAACCGGCATATGGAGAATTGGCCAAAAACATAGCTCCTGCTGCACTGACTAGCAGTAAAATGCTGCTAAAAACCCCCTGCCG
>Ga0183099_1001496_pt1 | contig 13443 bp, 11 predicted proteins | sample Biomet1_FD_127788 | JGI IMG/M metagenome (GOLD analysis project Ga0183099, IMG submission 127788) | Microbial communities from bioreactor (seeded with anoxic lake sediment) at LBNL, California, USA - Biofuel metagenome 1 | ecosystem: Engineered > Bioreactor > Anaerobic > Unclassified ... | reverse complement strand
GCAAATACTGTGGGTTTAGTGGGTCAGTTTTAAACGCAAATCAACGACTGAGGGCATCACTTGATCGAGTAGACGCAAGAAGCGTTCAGAGTGATTATGTTCAACAAAGATGGCAAAATTTATGACTAATGAATCTTTTATTCCTTGATTCCGACATAAGAAAAGTCAAATATAGGTAAGCAATAGGGGTAAAGGCGAAGGTATTAACGTATTTGAGCTTGTCGATAGCCATAATGAAAACAATAAAATACAAGGCCTGCACGAGATGGGATCTGATGAGAGCAAAACAGTTGGTTTTAGTGGCGTCATTAACGGTAAAACAGTCCAGTCCATAGGGAACATTGATATTCTTTATCGATGCGACCTCAACGAACATACATTTTCTGTCAGCTTTATAAACAGAATGAATAATCAAAGTATGAGTGTACATAAGTTTGAAAAGGCTAAGTTCATAGTAGAGTTTGGGTCGCCTAATGGCGTTGATCATGTGCTGTCATTTAAAACAATTGAAATAGCCATGGAATTAGCCGTTCTGAATACTGATATCACCAGAATTTCAGAAGACATTGCCTTACAAGCAAGACGAACATTCGTCAACTGTGTAGCGGCATACGAAAGCAAAGCTAGGAATATTAAGCTTTCAGAGCAAGCATGGAAACTGAATAAGTTCAGAAATAAGAATGTTGTCTTTGATGGTCCCGATGGAGAAAAGAAAACAGGGGTCTTAAACGTCATACTACCGCCGGGTGGTACTAAATGCCTTATTACTCCTGATGAAGATAAAGAAAAGAGGATCACTTTATCTACTGAAAGGTTATGGATTGTATAGCATATCAACTACTACGTGCATGAACCGTGATCTCGATGTACGATCACACCCCACTCAAATACAGCTCTGCCATTTCGTCCAGCTTGGTTTTGACCGTTTCCCATGTGGGCATCACTTGATCGAGTAGACGCCAGAAGCGTTCAGAGTGGTTATGTTCGGCCAGATGACACAGTTCATGCAGCAACACGTAGTCGATGCATTCTCTGGGGGCTTTTACTAGGTGTGGGTTTAACGTCAGTGTTCCTGTGGGTGAACAACTGCCCCACTGGGTCTTCATGGTTTGTATTCTTGCCGGTGGAATACCCTGTACCCATAAGGCTTGGGGTAACAAGGCGTCGAGTCTACGTTTAAAAACCTCTTTCGCCCGCTCACGATACCAGCCAAACAGCAGCTCTTTTACTTTCTCAGCCTGATGTTCTTCACTTGCCGGACGTACCGTCACTTCAATGTAGCCTCGGAGTAACTTCACTTGCTGTAACGCGTGAGTATCACAGGTAACTTTAAGTTGATAGCGCTTACCCAGATAGAAATGACATTCACCACTGACATACTTTCTACTACAGACGTACGCTTGCTGGCGTTTGAAGGTTTCCAGCTGTTCCCAGATCCAACGTAGACGTTTAGTGACGGCCTGTCGGATCTGTTCTGGTTCTGCTGTATGTGGGGCGTGCACGATGACCTGACCTTCAGGATGTACCTTGATGGTCACTTTCTTACTTTGCTTCGCGGTGGGCCGCACCAGATAATGGATCAGCGTATCGCCATAGAGTAGCGTTTCACTCACTATTTAGCGGCTCCGGCACGGCAGATCTGTACGACATGTTCAACCATCGCCTTCGCCTGATCAATGCCTAGCCCTACGCCTTTACTCTGAGCAAAGAATAAAGGTAACAGCTGTTTTCTGATTTCAGTTTCGATGTTTTGTGGATTGATAGAGTACTCAGCAACTGCATTGAGTACGACGGAATCAACCTTGAATGCCAGCTCTACCCATTTCTCTAACTGACTTTCGTTGCCCTGTTCGGTGATAGCCGCAAACACATCACCGAGCACCAGCTTAAAGACACCAAAGTAAGCCTGTGCATGCAAATTACCGTTAAAGGCATCTGGCATATCCGGCACTTCTCTTGATCGCACCTTATCTTCGAATTCTTTAAACAGCAGGTATTGCTTCATCGGGTTATCAAATAACGCATCAGCTTCTGCGATCACTTGGCGTAATAACTCTGAGAAGGCCGCTTTCGCGTAAGGATCATCTAACAGTTGGTCGATTTCTTTGGTAACACGCGTTTGAATAATGTCTTTCTCGTTGCGAGTTTTATCGTCATTCCATTGATCAGGCTGGGTTTTACCCATCTCGGTGACATCGTAGACACCATCAGATTCTTTAACGCCAACACCCACAACGTGTTTATCGATCAGCTGTTTTACTTGTGCCGCGTATTCATCGTAATCAACCGTTTCACCGGTGATCTGCTTTAGCATTTGTCGTAAGGCGGACAGCTCTTTCAGCGTACGCTTATAGTTACTGCGATCCGCATCGCTAAAGCTCTTATCCTCAAAGAATGCTGCCGATTGCAACGCTACTTTCAGCGCTACCGCAAACTCACTGAGTACCTGATAAAAATCTTCCCGTAGCTTTTGATTTCTATCGACCATCTGACCGTTTACCTCTTCCATTTTAGGAATGAGTACCGCCAGCAGTTGTTCGATATCCTGTTTGTTTTTTACGACAGTAAAGAAGCCCCATAGCTGATCGTACAGGTTTGGCAGCTTCTTATATTCGGTACTCATAGCGTGGTAAAGACCTTCAATATCGTCAATGCTGTAACCCCCTTGTGTACGGGTTGCCAGATCCTGATATTGCGCGATGGTAGTATCTAACTCACCAAGAATGCCGCGATAGTCGATCAACAGACCAAATTTCTTATCTTTATGCAGACGGTTTACCCGTGCGATAGCCTGAATCAGGTTATGCTGTTTTAGGTTCTTATCGATGTAGAGTACCGCGTTTTTAGGCTCATCAAAGCCAGTCAGTAGCTGGTCGATCACGATCAACAGGTGTAAGTCATCGTTGTTGGCAAACTGCTCGATAATGCGTTGTTTATAAACACCCGCATCTTCTTTGCCTACGTTCTCATCCCACCACGCCTGTATCTCGCTTTTGTGGCTTTCGTCGGCTGAGGTGTTACCTTCCCGGCTATCTGGCGATGACATCACTAAAGCTGATGTTACTAAACCAATCTTATCCAGATAACCTTTTAAACGGATCGCTGAGATACGGCTATCGCAGGCCACCTGCCCTTTTAGCCCTTTGATAATATTCTTACTGTAATGGTCAGATATATCATGTGCGATAAGCTCTAAACGCCCTTCGGCCTTATACAGTTCGCCTTTTTTGGCAAACTTACGCTTTAGATCGGCCTTTTGGTTAGCGTTTAGTTTTTCGGTGATACGTTCAAACCAGCTATCAATAGCACGATCATTGACGTCTAGATCAAGGCGGCGCTCTTCATAGAGTAACGGCGTAACAGCACCATCTTCGACCGCACGCTGCATGGTGTAGGCATGTACGATAGGGCCAAATTTATTCTGAGTTTTATCGTCTTGCAGTAAAGGCGTACCGGTGAAGGCAACAAAAGAGGCGTTCGGTAATGCCTGACGCATACGGATGTGGTTCTCACCCCCCTGCGAACGATGGCCCTCATCCACTAAGACAATCAAATCGCTACTGTCGTTATGACATTCGGGTAACTTTGTTGCAGAGTTAAACTTCTGGATCAGCGAAAAGATAATACGTTCATTACCCTTACCAATCTGTTCGGCTAACCGTTTACCCGATGTCGCCATCGCATCAGACTGATCCAGATCGGATATCGCCCCACTACTGGCAAAGGTTTTACTGAGCTGCGCCTCAAGATCGGTACGGTCGGTGATAACCACGACGCGACAATTCTTAAGTGCTTCTTGGAATATCAGGGCTTTAGAGAGCAGCACCATCGTAAACGATTTACCTGAACCGGTGGTATGCCAGATAACACCGCCTTTACGTGCGCCGGTCGCATCTTTTTGTGTGATGCGTGCAAGTAATGCTTTGATGCCAAACACTTGCTGATAACGGGCAACAATCTTACCGTTTTTAGAGTCGGTAAAGGTGTAGAAACGGATCATCTCCAGCAAACGATCAGGCCTGCATAAACTGACCAGTAACTTATCTTGCCCTGTTGGCACCAAGCCACCGCTTAGCCAGCTATCAAACCACTGGCGATCTGCCGCCTTACGATCAGCAAATAACGCGTTTACTATCTTCGTGGGCAACGCTTTATTCTTTATCGCGTGTAACTCCGGCTCTTGAATAACCTCTTCGCGCCAGTTAGCCCAGAACTTATTCGGTGTACCTACCGTACCGTAACGCCCGTTATGACCATCGACCGCCAGCAATAACTGAGTAAACGCAAACAGATGTGGGATCTCTTTGATACGCTGATTACGCTGCATCTGAGAAATTGCTTGATCGATCATGTCTTTATGACCATCAGGGCGTTTTGCTTCTATCACTGCCAGTGGTAAGCCATTGACGTAAAGCACGAGATCGGGAATGCGATGGTTTACACCATCAATACAGGCGACTTTCAGCTCTTCCGTGACATGGAAATCGTTGTATTCAGGATGCTGCCAGTCGATAAGCTGAATCGTGGGGTTTACTTTCTGGCCGTTGATAAACTCAGTCACACTAATGCCGAACATCAACTGATCGTAAAAACGTTCGTTAGCGATGGTTAACCCTTCGTTTAATGCTGGGTTCTGAATTTCTTGCACTAACTTATCAAGTGCCGCACTAGACAAGGAATGCGTAACGCCTTTGAACGTAAACTGACGTTTTTGTAGATTCGATTTCAGAATATCTGTAAGCACCACATTCGTATTGTTATTGCTACGTAATGCCAACGCCTGTGCAGGGGAAAGATATTGATAACCGAGGGTCGAGAGTAAAACTAATGCGGGGATCTTAGCGCTGTACTCTTCCTGAAACTTCACCGTGCTCATACAACATCCTGTTTTTTATAATTTATCTGATGCCAATATTTCCTTTCCAATCACGCCAAGTAGTTGCTTAGCTGCGGAGTGGAAACCTCTGAGACGGCCTCTTGTTTCACCTAATTCACATTCGGCTAACGCTCTTAATGCCTGCTGGTTATCGATTAACTTATCAATCTCCTCTATCAGTTCCTGCATCCAAGACTTACGTTTGTTGCGTAAATATCGGGCATTAAGATTCAGCAGATCAATAGTATAACGAGCCATTCGATTTTCATGCTCACTCAATGTAGGCGCGGGTTCGATTTCACCAGTCTCTGAGATATAGATGAAGTAACGACCGCAATCTGCCTGCAACGGGGAAACAAACAAGTTTGGATCGAAATTGCTCAGCTTATGATGACCACCAAACCGGTCTTCACGTCGAAATCGTTGCAGATCATCACTATCTAATGCGCACAGAACTAAGTTTCTATAATCAAACGTGCGAGTAGGATTTCTACTCTTTGGCTCAATGTGCTCAATATGAGCACCTTTGTAGTGTTCTGTGGCGAGATCACCTTTCATTTCATATTTGAACAAGGTGAGATCAAGTTCGGTGTAGGCACACAGACCATATTGTTCTCTCAACAACTGCTCATATGTTTGATCTTTACTAAACGACCCCCATCGACTCGTGGCCTCTTGATCTGATGTGGGTGCTACTTGCTGAGATGCAGTGAGTAGTTGATGATTAACGTGAGCCCCTTTGTGAATAAACCTCATTAGCCAAGTAACTCCTTCCGCCGGATAGCTCTATCAGCTTTTGCGATATCGTCATGATCGGCACCAATGAGCGTAATAAGCTCTGCTCGTAAACGCTGAGCATCGACACTCAAATGCAATCCGGAATCAATGAGCCGCATATACTGCTGAAATAGCGCAACTTGTCTTAAGGGTGGGCGTGGTGAAACATTCATAACGCGTTCTAATAGGTCATTGCTTGCCTCCGCTAATGTCTCACCCATTGGTAAGGCCGCTTCACCATTGCCGTTTATATGAGATAACAAACGGATTTTATTTCTGGCAATCGAGCTTAAAACTTGAGGGCTATGGGTAGTTACAATGAACTGTAATTTAGGAAATGCCTCTCGGATATTCTGCAAAATAAGTTGCTGCCATTCAGGATGCAAATGCATATCCACTTCATCGATCAACACAATCCCATTTGTTTCTTTTACTGCCTGATTCAATAAATGGGGGTTTAATCTAACCGCTCTGTATGCAATATCCGCTACCATGCCAATCATGTTCCGAACGCCGTCACTCAATGACGTCACCGGTAAATCGCCATACTCTTGATGACTTGCAACGATGTTTCGTTGTACTGCACTGTAACGCAAATTCCGCCAGCCAGATGGGGCCAGTACAATATTCACTGCCTCTGTAATGGCTGCAAGTAATAGCGATCTGGATGTCTGACTTGTCGTTTCTTTCCGCTCAATAGCAGCCATTTGAAATTCATATTCAGCAATTGTTTCTTGGCGAAACCAGACACTAAACGCGGAATAGCTGGATGCAGGGTCCATACAGTCAATATAGCCATCTAACCGGCTTGTATGTATGGCACTGGTAGGTTTCTTATTTTCGGTCAGTCGTTTCTGAGCCCATAATCTACCCGTTCCGTAATAGGCTAATAATGGCAGAGATATTTGCTCTCCATTGCGAACAGCGATTTGAAAGTCGTGCGCCCACTCTTTTAGCTCTTTGACTTGAGTTGTACGACCTTTCAGTGTGTTACGAGTTCGAACACATGAAATAGTTGATTGATCTTTAAATATACTGCTTTCAATTGTGACAGGTAATTGAAGCTCCATGTATTCGGCTGAGGAAACTGGTGAACCGGCATTTGACGCGGTTAAGAACTTTTCCAGCCGAATATCATCATTGCGAATGCCTACATCATGCCCAGTGCCGAACCCGCCGACAAATTGACCAAATGCAATAGTGATAGCATCTAATAATGTGGTTTTACCCAGCCCATTTTGTCCGACTAAAACTGTCAGGTCTGACTCAAAAGAGCAGGTAAAATCCTTAAAAAGTCGAAAGTTCTTCAATTCGATCTGGTGTAATTTCATTATTCTTCTCCTACGACACCAAAGTGGATACGATGCTGGGCTGTCACTGTTTGTACGCTGGGTGGAATGATACAACTTCCATCAGGTTCTTCATCGTTCTACGTCAAGAAAGCCATTGGCTAAGAATATTAACCACCACAGGGGCGTACGCTTCCAGCTTGCCATCTTTAGGCTGTTGAATATCGGCTATTACCAGATTGATCAGCTCGTCATCTTCTAAGCCGTCGTCAGGGTCTACGCCGTTGACCATTAACAACGACGAGACGAGCTGTTTACGCTTTTCTACTAATGAACGGTTACTTTGTTCCGATTCGCCCAGATTCAGCACGGTGATCGCGTCTTTCGCCCGTTTTGTTAACCCCTCTACCCGACCACTGAGCTTGAACTTCAACTCAGTTTCGCATTCAGCCATGAATGGCGTAAGCGGTAAGGGCTGTGAGCCGTGCGCGGCATCGCACTGATTGGGGGTTCTACAACTGGCGACGATATTGTTGAAATCCAACACCCGCTGCGGCGCGATGTCTTGCGCCTCAACATGTTCATTCATGCAATCATCTGGTTTATACCCGACAGCCTTACAGCAGTAGGCACACAGATAATATTGCTCGGTTAAACAGGCCTGTCGGATCGCCAGTCGTTCTACGTTCGATAAATCAGCGTAACGACCTTGTGGATGTTGCCGTTTCCAGATTGTCAGTGCATCGGGCTCAATGCTTTTAACAATCTTACGCATGTCGTAGCTCCTGCTTACGTAGCAGCAGGCGGGCTTTGAGTAGCTCGATGTTAGACTCGGGTAGTTCTGCTTCTAACGCTGCCAACAGCATTCGGGCTTGTGTCAGTTGTTTATCTTGAATCGCATCGAGCAGGTCATTCAGTTTCTTATTGATATCGGCATTCCGTATGTCGGTGTTCATGACATCGAGCAATACGCTGTTTGCATCCTGACCGTATAACGAACTGACTGGCGTAATTTCGCCGTCATCCAGCAGGTAGACCAGCAACGACTTGTTATCACTGATCACCAACGGGGAATGCGTAGTCAGCACAAACTGACAGTTCGGGAAAGTGGTTGTGAGTCTGGCAATCAACGTACGCTGCCATTTCGGATGCAGGTGCATATCGACTTCATCGATCAAGACGATGCCATCACCGTTCAGTGGGTTTTCTAACGATGGGTTCATCATTGCCAATCGTCGGGCGATATCACCGATTAAGGCCATCAGTGATTTTTCACCCTGCGACAACTGGGCTACGTTTAATGTCTCACCTTGCTTCGTGACTGACATATGTAGCCGCGGTTTACGGCGTACGCGTAGATCAGAAAACTCCGGCATAAAGTGTGCTATCGCGGTACGTACAGCGGTAAGCTGGCGATCACGCGATGAGGCTTTTAAGCCTGACAGGGTTTTCCAGATATCGCTCTCTTCATCTAACGTAGCAGCCAGTTTTTCCAGCACATCTTGCGATATGCCCGATTCGTTCTCGCTGTCTTCACGTTCACGAAACCATTCAAAGAAGCGGCGGAAATCGACACCTTGGTTCAGTGAGTTATCGTAGCCATCTAACTGAAAGAAGCTGTGCTTCTCTTTTATTTTCAGCGGAATATCTAACACCGCACGCTCTACAGGGTAGAAAGCGATCAACGGTAGCGATACGTTGTCTTCTTCCGATAACTTGGTGCGGTAACGGCCTGCCAGTTCATTCAGCGATTGCAGGCTGCTGCTGTGTTCGCCTTTACGCCCTGTACGCGCCTTCGCCAACACCCAACGATAGCGTTCAGGGTTAGTATCTTGTCTATCAAGCAATTCAATTTCTATGGCGGCTGAGTTCGCGTCATTGCGGATCACCTCTTCAGCAATAGGGCTACCGCTGCCTTTTTCACTGCGAATACGTGCCACTAGCCAGCTTAAGCTGGTGGCGAGTGATTTCAGCAACGACGTTTTACCCGCACCGTTATTACCAACCAACACAGTGACGTTAGATGAGACAAGTTCGGTCGGTGCCAACGGCACCGCTATGCTTTCAAACCGGCCTATGTTTTTCAGGCTGAATTTATTGATTTCCATCGGGTTATCTCTGTCACTGTGTTGCTAAGGCAGGGCTATCTACCTTAACGCGACGTTTACCGGTCAGCAACTGCTGCATCAGGGCTTTTTTTTGCTGCTTCAGGTTATCGAGCTGGTTCTGGATAGTGGTAATTTCAGCATCGGCGGCAGACAGCACAGAGGCTATTTTTTGTTGTTCTTTAAAACTTGGAGTTGGAATTTTGATATCTAAAAGATCTTTAGGGTTTACTCTTCTTGCCTTACGGCCGCCATTGGCTAATCCCAGCTGTGATATATAAAATTCTTCACGTGATACAAAGTACATGAACCATTTCGGATCTACGCCAGCTAAAAAATCAAATGCGGGTAAATCAAGCGTTGATTCATAGCCATCAAGTTCAACTGGTACGATTCCAAATGCACCGTTCAAGAAATCAAGTTTACTATATATAAATTGCCCTGCTTTTCTTGTGTAGTATTTAGTAGATTCGCTTCCTAAGCGTTTTTCTACTTTTGCAATTACACCTAATCCATATAGTTTTACTGTGATTTTTTTTGCAATATCGCCTGTAGCTCCAGCAATTCGGCTTTCTTTTATAAACAAACGTATTGGCGACATATGCCACTCCCCCTCAAACCCCGCAAAGCGTTGTTTACCCGTAAGCAGGCGCTGCATCAGGGCTTTTTTCTGTTGCTGACGGTTGGTGAGTAAACGCTCGGTGGTAGTAATAGCCTTATCCCAAGTGGAAAGGATTTGGGTGATTTTGCGTTGTTCGGGGAGTGGAGGAACATTGATTATGATTGCACCACAATCAGGAACCCTCATGTGTGCAACTGTTCCTCCATTGCTGTAATCATCAATTTGCTTTCGACAATAATGGCTTTGAAGTGTGTAGAGTAGATAACGATTATGGCTAGTTGTTTCATTAGCCCGATATAACATAGTCCTTTGACCTAGAAAGAAACCATCAGCTTCTTCTAAAAGCCCAATTTCTCCAACCGGAGCTTCACGGGTAAAGATTAAATCGCCATCTTTAATTGGGCCTCTTCTAGTCCATGTATCAAAAACATCCTCGGATACATATCTGACATCGGTTGTGATTACCCTCCCATCCCTGACATTAGAAGTTCTAATCATTTTGAATGGTGTTTCATAATCAACCGTCGGAGCTGTTTTATTCACACAGTCCACAATTGTCTCGCAAACATCTTGTATAGGTAGTCGAGTCCAACCCTTAGGCACCATATCCCAATTCCTCCAGATACTTAGCCATCTCAACTTTCAGCGTCGCTAATTCTGCTTCGAGTTGTTCGCCCTCTTTACGCACGGCCAGCAGATCGATTTCTACTTCTTCTTCAAAAGTATCGACATAGCGCGGGATGTTCAGGTTGTAGTCGTTATCGCGGATTTCTTGCAACGAGGCCAGATAAGCGTATTTATCAACGTTCTCACCCGCACGGTAGGTTTTGATGATTTTAGCGATATGCTCATCGGTCAGTTCGTTCTGGTTCTTACCTGATTTGAACTCACGGCTGGCATCGATAAACAACACGCAGTCATCGTCTTTCTGCTTCTTAAAAATCAACACCGCCGCTGGAATACCAGTGCCGAAGAACAACTTCTCAGGTAAGCCAATCACCGCATCAAGCAGATTTTCTTCAATCAGTTTTTCTCTGATCTTACCTTCCGCTGCGCCACGAAATAGCACGCCGTGCGGCACTACCACACCCATACGACCCGTTTTAGGCTTTAGGGTTTCAATCATATGCAGTAAAAAGGCGTAGTCGCCTTTGGTTTTCGGTGGCACACCGCGACGATAACGGCCATATTTGTCGTTCGCGGCATTATCAAAGCCCCACTTATCTAAGCTAAACGGTGGGTTTGCCGTCACAATATCAAAGTGCAGCAGGCCACCAGTTTCATCGAGCAGTAGCGGGTTACGCAGTGTATCGCCCCATTCCAAGCGGTGGTTGTCTTCACCATGCAGGAACAAGTTCATTTTCGCCAGCGCCCATGTCGAACCAATGGCTTCCTGACCAAACAAGGCATATTTACGACTGCCCGTTTTCTCTAAGATCTTACGACCGCATTTCATCAGCAACGACGCCGAGCCACAGGCTGGGTCGCAGATCTGATCGTTCTCTTGTGGGTCGAGCAGTTCGGCTATCAGACTCGACACCGCCGCAGGGGTGTAGAACTCACCGGCAGCCTGCCCTGCATCAGCAGCAAACTTAGAAATCAGAAACTCATACGCATTACCGATGATATCGAGCGTACCGACACGGCTAGGCTTTAAATCCATACCTGCCTGACCGAAGTCTTCCAGCAAATGGCGTAACAGCTCGTTTTTCTTCTTCTCATCGCCTAACTTGTTGGAGTTAAAGCTGATATCACGGAACACGTCACGTAACTTAGTACCGTTCGCTTCTTCAATGGCATGCAACGCCTGATCAATACGTTCACCATTTGCCGGTTCATGACGGCGGTCATACAGCGCGTAGAAACTGGCAGATTCAGGCAACACAAAGCGTTCGTTCTTCATCAACTCACGGATCAGCTCTGGTGCATCGCCATACTCTTGTTCGTAGGTCTTGTAGTGATCGAGCCAAACATCAGAGATGTATTTCAAGAACAGCATGGTGAGTACGTAGTCTTTGTAATCACTGGCGGCGACGGTGCCACGGAAGGTATCGCACGACTTCCAGATAATGCCGTTGATATCGTCTTGATTGATCTGTTCGCTCATAAATCGCTTCTACTCATTTTACTGAAGAACGTCAGCAGCTTAGGCTAACGCCATGAATGGCAAGAGTATAAAGCGATACGCAGCGAAACGGGCTATGTTGTGTAGGAATTCTTTTACGCGCTTCTGCATTGATCATCGATTCGGCACAACAACCAATCAGGCAATTCTAATTTGTAAATGGTTACGGAGCTGATTCCGAATACATCTACCTTGAGGGATTCATTATGCCTATGATTATCGATTACATTGACGACATTGCTAAAAGAACGAAACGCCCAGCTTTATTTCTTACTTTTCAAAATATCCCACGTAAAAACATGAGTGATACTGAAATAGAAGAAATGGAGATTGATTCATTAATAGGAGTCGTAGATTGGCATTCACACCCTTCACGTAACTCTATTGTACGCTGGCTTAATAAGAATAAAATACAGTGGAAACCCTGTGCAGGCATATCGAGCAACGCTATGGATTTTGGATATCAAGGTCAGATTTATATTGATATACCCTACGATCATAAAAACCCCTTATCAGAACAACATTACAAGTTTAAACGCCTTACTCAATTCATAGAAGATGGAAAAGGTAATGTACGCTGGGCAGGCGTAGAATTTTATTGTCTTGTTAATGAATAGAACAGTTTATGGCCGGTTATTTAAAATCGGCCATACTTGCATGGCAAAAATAAACAACTCTGCTTTTATTTTGGCTCATCCAAACAATTAAGCTTTGGAAATCTCAATTGAGCTTCTTTTAGATCTTTACTTTGATCCAATAAAATCACATTCTGCTCAACCCACTTTCCACCATTTTGCCCACCATACTTAGGTAGCTTTAAATACATAGGGCGTTTAATCTTCTTGCCATTAAGAAATTCAGCTATCTGTATATATGACTCTCCACACTTACTTTTTCTAAATTTTATAATCCTTCTTATTTTCGACAGAAAAACACATACGCCATAATCTTTATCAAACTTATTCTCATTCTTATCCAACTTCCAAATAATATATGAAAGTAATGATGACACATCCTCACCCTTTAATTGAGATGCATCCTTCCTGTTTATCCGCTTAAACCCAACAGCTTCATATATAGATTGCAGTTTCTCGTATGCTCTCTCGTCAAGATCGATTTTTAAAGACTTAAGACCCAACTCTTTCACTCTATTCAATGAGCGCGTTTTTCGGATAGTGATCTCATTTCCCAAAGCCTTAGCTGCGCTCGCTGCCCCCTCTTTCTTCTGAGTAACAGATAAGTGTCTAGAGTCCTTAGGCTTTGGGGTTGTCGCTGGCTTAACCATCTTAATATCTCCGATTCTCTCTGCTTGTTTAACGAAAGCTTACGACATCTAACTCCCATCAGATTACCTGATTTTGTGTGCTTCACAAATAGCTATTTTTACGTTTATTGCGCTTTGTGAATAGCGTAATCGGGTTTTTATTACTTTAACGTACGTGAATTTTTGCATAAAAATCAGCGATTGTGAGCATCGAAAACGGTTATTTTTTAAATCTGTAAAGACATGATGAACCCAACCAAAAGATCATGGAGATCGTTATGTCTGACTTACGCAACCTTAAAGGTAAGCGTCCGGTGATCGCATCTGGCATAGGCTATTAATATTCGACATGCTCCTGGTGTTTCTACCGGGAGGTTCTTATGTC
>Ga0183099_1001494_pt1 | contig 13462 bp, 10 predicted proteins | sample Biomet1_FD_127788 | JGI IMG/M metagenome (GOLD analysis project Ga0183099, IMG submission 127788) | Microbial communities from bioreactor (seeded with anoxic lake sediment) at LBNL, California, USA - Biofuel metagenome 1 | ecosystem: Engineered > Bioreactor > Anaerobic > Unclassified ... | reverse complement strand
TCTGGCTGTGGATTGTCTCAATACCTTTATTGAGATTCCTCAGATACTTCCCTATTCGAGGATCACTCTTGACATTTTCAGGAAGAATTTCTGAAATTAATTCGGTGTACCCGGAAATTACATTCACCTGGTTGAGAATGTCATGTCTGGTAATATTGCTCATGAGGTTTATCTTCTTGTTAGCCTGTCGAAGTGCCTCCTGATACCGATAAGTTTCTGTAATATCGTGAATCATTAGTAGCTTGCCCTCTGCATTATCTTTTGTCATAAGGGGGCTGACACTGAGAGTAAAGAATTTTGTTTCCAGACCACTCTTCAACGAAATTTCTTTGCTGAAACTGCCCTCATGAGCTCCACTCTGAGAAATTCCTACTTCGTCCCCGAAAAACTTATTTAAGTCTTTCCCGATAACATCCTTTTTTGTTTTTCCTGCCAGTTCAAGAGCAGCCTTATTGACATCTACTATGGAACCCGTAAGATCTACTACAATGTATCCATCACTCATAGACTCGATTACATTTTCTCTTGCAATTGGAATAATATTGAGGAACTCATGCTGTATGATGCCCCAGAAGAGAATTAAACCTGTAATTGTAAATGTAAAGGGGGTCGGATCAAAGAATGCAAAAGGACCTATATCTGCGATATGGAGAATATTCCCCATAACTGGAATACAGGCTGCGGTCAGAGCAATTGCTGCCTGAACCCTGTAGGGTGAAGTTAGATGAACAAACTGATTGAAGAAGAAAAAAATTCCAAGTACAATCAAAATAAGAGAGTAGACATAAAATACCCAGAAGAAAGGCCCGTGTATGAGTACAAGAAGAGGGAAACCCCCTAAGATGTCCAGGTGATAGCTTGTAAAATACATTTTATGAAGGCTATTTGTAAGCACTGAAAGGATTGCGAGCAAAGGAAGTATGAAAAATGCTTTCTCATATTTTCTGACAAATTCCTTACATACCCCTGAGTATTCAGCTGCAAATAGAAACCATGCTACCGGAGCAAAGGCAATCCCAATGTACTCGATACGGGCAAAGAGATATTTGAGCTCAATGTCCGTGAGTCCGACCTCAAAGGCATAATTCACGGACCAGAGAGACATACTTAACATAATAAGTATGAAATATTTTGAGAAATACGTCCTGCGGTAGTTGAAAGCTTTGTATGCTTTGATTGCAAGCAAAGTTGATATAAGCCCTGAAAAGATTAATGCTCCCATATAGGGAAACGCAGCGGTGTCGATTTGCAGGGTGATAAAACTACCTTCCTTTTATGGATCAGTGTCAGACGAATAGGGAAAGTTAGGCAAATGAAGTAAAAAACATAAAAATGTTGTAATCATAACACAAAGCCCATATATATAAATTTATGTGTTAAGTGAGAAAGTATACAGAACTTTTTTTCCATGTACGGATAAAAAACGATTGCATCTGATGCAAGAGGAAGGGAGAGAATAGAAAATTTTAGAGGAAAAAGGATAAAGTTATATTCAGGAAAAGAATTATAAGAGTTTCCTGCATTAGTTCAGGGGCGCATAAATTTCAGTTAGTATCTCTTCAGGCAGAACTTCCCTGGGATTGTTGAAGTACACCTCGTAAATAGGCCCAGTAATTCTTTTTCTGCAATCCAGGAAAATAGTTTCTCATAAGTCGGGCTGCACTTCGCGTAAGAACCTTTGTGAACGATTTTCGCCATCTTGCCTCCGGGAAGTTCGTACACGGATTTCCTGGGTATGGTCGTTTCAAGGATTCCTGAATTTAGCACTTCAACCTTTATATTGTCATTTCGTCATCATTGGCCTTCTGGATCTCTTTATGCATTATTTCGTGGCATAAGAGAACAGGATAGCCAGCAATCTGAATATTTATACTGAAGGCAAATTCAAAAACTCTTGGAAGCGTTACTGCCATTTCCATATAGGCTCCTTTCTGCTATCCAAGCACGCGCTGAGGACTAAGTTAGATAGAAGTAACTTCAGATATCAAAAATCTTCTCTGTATATTTAATAACTATTTAAAAACTTCAATATAATGTTTCATAAACTAATCTATATTTAAAGAAGAAGTTCCTGGGAAGAACCCCCAGGAAACATTTCGCAATCAGAAACATTTCTTCCTCAGAAAACTTTTCCAATTAGATACTAATTTATTTTTGAAATAGAAAAAATGAGAAAGAGAAATGGTTACCTGGAGCAAAAAATCCTGCAAAATAGGAACGTATTATAATATTTTCGGAGCAGATCAATTTTAGCTCAATGGAGGTTAAAATTCTCTCAGGGCGGCACTTTTTAAAAACTTTGGAGTATTAAGGAGGAAATGACTCGCTGGATCTGCGTCCAGAACTCCGCAGCATGGAGCTCAAAAGTTATTCATTAAAGCAGCAAAGTGTCTTTCACAATCTCAACCATTCTATTGGAAAACTAACTTATCTGCCCTGAGAGTACTTTTTATCCCTGGGCTTAGGGGGAGTCAAAATATATAAACTTTTTGATAAAAATCTAAATGTAAAATGATGACAGATAAAAATTGGAAGTTTGGGTAAAAATACGTCATTCTCTGAGATAAAAATTAAAAAGGAGTTCTCAGAACTCTTCACTGCTCTGATGGAAATTGAGAATTTCAGGTAGCCCCATATTAAATTTATATTTTTCAGAATTCGAAGCTTCAAGAATCTGCTGCTTTACATAATATAGCACACTCAGAAGACTATCACTATTTTCAGAATCGCCATCTTCAGAATCCATATATCCTGCAAAGGAGTGGATATTTTCTTCAAGGGCGTTCAGAAGTCTTGGGTCAAGGTCGTTTATGAAGTAAGTATCCAGAACCAGAAGGTTTGAAATCTGCTCGTAGAAACCTGTAAGTTCCCTAAGCCAATCAGGAACTCCATAATCCCTTGTATACTTCTCCCTGTTAAGGAACGCAAGGTAACTGGAGATAGTATTTATGAGATCTTCGGTTAGCCTGTTATCAGGAAACAAGATTGGGAAACGTTTCATCACTGCAGGAGCTATGTAGCTCGAGTACGTCATTTCAGAATTACAGACTGAAGGAAAGAGCCTGGCAATCGAACTGTTAAGAACAGCAGTAATGTAAGCATACTTACTCGGATCCTTGAGAACAATGCCGCACCCGTTCTCAAACACATGATTTCCGGCAGCATCGTATGCAGCCTGCAGATGATAGCCTTCAGTAGCAATAATCTTAGGAGTGTTAAAATACTCCAGAAACTTTCTTCCTCTTATACCATAGTCTGCAGATTTAAGGGGAGAGGTATCGTGACGGAACTCTTTTTTGAATTCCATAATTCTCCCGTAAGCCATAGGGAATCTTGCCTTGAGTTCTTCGGGGGGAATTATACTGTATTCTTTCTTTTTTCCCTTGTCGGACAATTCATAAGGCAGCATGAAACGGTAAGATGAAGGGCGAAAAGCAAATTTTTCGGAAATAGCCCCTGATACATACGGATAAACAAGTTCAGGTTCTAGAAATACAGGTTCACACAGGCCTTCGCAAAGATAATACGAATCGGAACCACCTTCCTCAGGAAGGTCAAGCCTATGAAGCAGACCGTTTTTTGTGTTTACACCCCCGAAGATGCTCTCGGAAACATCTCCAAGTGTAACCGGGATTTCACAAATCTTTTCTACAATTTTGCTTTGTTTAAGGAACATCTATTTTTCACTTCTGTAGAAGTACATTGAGAAATATATTCTCTTGTGCTTTTTATTTTCAGGCCACATTTATCGGGATGGAATATATCAATTGCATGACCATCTCTGAATTTCGGACTTTCAGACCCCTATAAAAATATCAAGCCCCGCCTGAAACCTGGGTAGGATCGGATCACTTATACAGACAAGAATACAATAGCATAAGTATATAAATATAATCTCACTGATAATAAATTATAAATATAAATCGTGATAAATAGGAAATCCAGGTAAAAAAGAATTTAACAGGATTCGTGCTACAACCGGTTAAAAGAGTTTAAATATCTACATTCCAATTTTAAGCATATGCAGGAAAGAGATAAGCTCAAAACTCTTGTAATAAGAGAGGCTACATCGCAAGATACTGAGGAAATGCTTGAAATCTTTAATTACTATATTGAAAATAGTTTTGCAGCCTACCTCGAAACTCCTGTTGGGCCGGAATTTTTCCATACTTCCCATGATGAGGATGAATCGAATAAAACCGAGCATTCTCCCTTTTATGTAATGGAAGAAAATAACAGAGTGATAGGTCTCGGAGCCCTGAGGCCTTATCTTCCCTTCCGAAATTTCCAGCACACAGGAGTAGTCTCATATTTTATCCTCCCAGAGTATACAAGAAAAGGCCTGGGAGCAAAGCTGCTGGATGTCCTGTGCCAAGATGCTAAAAAGAAGAATATTAAAAACCTCCTTGCAAACGTCTCCTCGAAAAACCAGGCCAGCCTGAATTTTCACCTTAAACATGGATTTGTAGAATGCGGCAGATTTAAAGATGCAGGAACGAAGTTCGGAAAGTATTTTGATATTGTGTGGTTTCAGAAGTTCCTGGAAGAAAGCCCAGAAAACAAAACTTAGGGTGATTGATTATTTGTAGTAAATGAATTTCTAGTGACTGATTAGTTCTTCTTTTTCAGCTTTTTGACCAGGCTATATGAATAAATTTAATCACCAGCACACATCTGTGATTGCTAAGTACATTTTAACCTTGCATGAGAATCTCTCAATAATTTTTGTATTTACGAGTGGCCACCCTTAAGATCTATACAATCCCTTATAGTCCTCCTGAGAAACTATATCGCCTCCCTATTAACCTTAAACCTGCAAATTTCTAAAAAGCTGTACAGCCCCTTATTAACTTTTTCTAAGAAGCTGTACAGCCTTCATCTATCGTGCCAGTAATCTCCTGCTGCCTGTATGCTTAACACAGTCAGGACAAATTCTTTTGTAGCACTCAGGATTAATTTATGGTATGAGAACCTGCGAGAGGCAGATAATCAATACCCTCTGAGTTCACGGCATAAGCTACATCACAGATGCCGTTGCCATTTTTATCTTCATGTGTCTGGCTGAAACCATCTCCCGTTGGAGTAGCCCAGAAATTTCCACCAAGGTAAGCCACATCGACAATGTTCTTTGCCTGTGTTAGGGTTGTATTCAGGCTCGTACCTGCGTTTGAACCATCAAGATAAATATTTCTCGTGTTGTTGAAATAATTGTTATAAATTGAGCTATTTCCCGAATCCAGCAGGAAGAGCCCATATTCCGAATTAGAGATAACCCTGTTACTGTTCAACGTATTACCCCTGGAGAAACCTAAATAGATTCCGTGCTCGGAATTCGAGTTTGCCCGGTTACCTGACAGCCTGTTATCGCTGGAATTTTTCAAATAGAGCCCGAATTTATTATTTGATGCGTTATTGTCACTCAAGTTATTATTACTGGAAAAAGCAATCCACATCCCGTAACTACTACCGGATACTGTGTTATTGAAAAGTGTATTTTTGCTTGAGTTCTGCAGAAAAACCGAGACATAATTGTTCGAAGCTGCATTGTTAATTAATGTGTTTTCGATCGAGTTCCATACACTGATTCCGGATCCGGTGCTATTTAGTGCAGTGTTGCCTGTAAGAACATTTCCACTTGATGCCTTGACGTAGATACCAACCCTATTATTTGATGCCTTGTTGCCATTCAGTTGATTATAATTGCTCGAAGAATACAGCCAGAGACCATAGTCGTTATCAGATACCTTGTTATTATTAAGCAGGTTTGCACTGGAATTATGTAGAACGATAGAAATATTGTTTTTCGATGCTATGGAATTGCTTAATGTATTTCCGGCAGAATCCCACAGATTGATACCAGAGCCGGTATTGTTTGATACAGTACTGTTGTTAAGGATATTTCCGCTGGAAATTTTTAGATAGGCGCCCACTTTGTTGTTTGACAAATTGTTTCCATTCAGCGTGTTATTGCTGGAAGAATCCACCCAGATACCATAGTTACTGCCAGATGCCGAATTGTTGATCAGTGTATTTTTTGTGGAATTACGCAGGAGAATTGAGATTCCGTTCCCAAACACAGTATTGTTGCCCAGAGTATTACTGCTGGAAGAATCAAGGCGAATTCCAAGTCCTGCATCCGAACTCGAACTATTGAGAGTGAAGGAATCGCTCTCCCTAGAAATATTTAGAATAGTGTCGCTGTAGGCGTTGGATAGCTGGTTATTTTCGATATTACAATACTTAACTCCATTGAGGCAGATGCCTGCATTTGGGAAGTTTACAGGCCCCATTATATTCAGCCCGCGAATTGTCACTCCGTCCGCAATAATGTAGAAAACATCATCCAGACTGCTGGCTGCCTTGACAATGGTATCCCCATTGTTTGCAGATTCGGAGGTAAGGGTTAAGTTTGTTACGTATACATCAATATTTTCTTTATAGATGCCCGGGAAAATAAGGATCGTGTCACCTGGAGATGCATGGTCGATTGCAGCCTGGATAGAGGTAAAATCCGCAGCTTTCCCTGTACTGTTATTTACTGTAAGCATTACCTGCTTAAATTCTTTGAGGGGGAGATGATCTATGAGCTGGCTGCCCTCAATATTATACTGGGAATCAAGAATTCCATCACGGTCAATGTCCCTGACTCTATCAGAATATATAGTCCCATTAGGTCTTGCCCAGAGATTGCCTCCGAGGTAAGGGCCGCCAGCTATGTTAGTACCCTTGGTTTTAGTCGTGTTCCATATATTTGTGTCCGAAATCGCTTCAGACTCTACATTTACCTTATTATTAAAAGAATTATTATAGATACGATTGTTTGAAGTTTCGTAGACATTCAGTCCTAGTTTTTCATTGAAGATTACAGTATTATTTATCAGGGTATTATCGTTTGACTCGCCTGCAAGAGAGATGCCTTCGATATTTTCTGAGATTGTATTGTTCTCCAGGAAATTATTAAACGAATCAAAGAGTGAAATTCCGCTACTACAGTTTGAGATTAAATTATTACTCAAATTATTGTACATGCTGTCACCAAGACTGATACCGGTTGGACAGCCTGAAATTTCATTGTTCTCAAGCCTGTTGCCTGAACTCATCATGTATAGGTCGATACCGCAGCTATTATTGAACAATTTATTGTTTTCAACATGGCAGTCAATAACTCCAAGAAGATGAATTCCGGCGGAATTGGATCCGCTTATGCCAAAACCTTTAACACTTACACCGTTTGTCCAGATACTGAAAATATCTTGAGAACTATCGGCTGCTTGGACAATAGTATCGGAGAAATTTCCAGATTCGGAAACAATAGATATGTTCTTGTTAATTACAATATTCTCCTCATAAATCCCGGGTTTAACAACTATTTCATCTCCTGGATTTGCAGCAGCCACAGCAGCCTGGATCGAAGTGAAATTTGCACCCTGACCAGTGCTGTTATTTACAGAAATTACAGTAGCTGCTGCACTCCCCGCAGTCATCAGGTGAAGCGCGAGAATTAATATAAAAATAATTTTCGATATTTCTTTTACTTGCATCATGGTAAGCCCCGTAGTAAAATTTTAGGCGAAGTAGCGAGGTTTTGTTTTTGCAGCATATTAGATCAATTGGATCGATTAGATTGGATCGTATGGAATAGCCCACAGTTACCTGTAAACTCCACTTTGAGGTTAGTCCTTAAAAATAAGACGAGAAAAAAACTAAACACTCAAAATAATTGTTTCCATTTTTGATTCTTATCCGGTTTATTGTCCTGACGGCCTGGCTGTCATTATAACGTAGGAGGACAGCATTTATCAGTCGGAACTGTATGAATTTTGGAACTTGAATCATATGTAAAAAAATTATAATGTTATATAAGATTAACTGATAGGCTAGAAACTGCGTGTTCAAAAGGAGAGAACTTCAGAATAATAAAATCTCTAAATTGATACGTATCCTGGATTGGAATCAGAAACTAGTTACTCTACTAACTTAATAATTTCGGCTTGACCCCCAATTTTTAAACTCGTAATATAACCAGGAAGCGTAAGAATCATAAAATTTTTTAGTTTACTATAATAAAACGGGGAAAATTAAAATAGAATAATGAAAATATAATTAGATGGTGGAGGGTTAATTTGAGGAGAGCTCTGATTCCTTTTATATTTGTATTAATATTACATTCCATATTCTGAACATGCAACGATATGCCGGGATAGAAAACACGAATTCTGTGGTTATAGATCCGTCAGACAGCATAAGAGGAAGAGAAATAAACCACAACAAAAGCGGGGAAATTTATAGGGACGGAATTATTGATAACTTTGATAATTTCACAAATCCAGGATTTCCAACTGAACATGATGAATTTTGACTATATTCTGGTCCTGCCGAATAATTCAGACGCATGCAAGCTAAAGCCAGATATTGAGCAAATATAGGGAAAATATGCCAGAACTGAGAATCTACAACTTATTTATTTAATTTACAGTTTCGGTCTTTTAATCTAACTCTATGTCTTTTAATTTACAGCTTATATATTTTAACTTACAGCTCACACTTATTTGATAATGTGTCTTGTTTTATAATTTTATATATTAGAATACTTCTACATCTGTTGAGGCTTGGGGAACTCTGTTCCTGCATCGCATGATGTTACTTTAGTATTCAGGTGAGAATCAATAAGAATCAATTTATAGAATTATCGTTATATTAACAACTGGAATTACAATCTATGTAATGATTCTAGAACACGCTTGTGCAGGCCTTTTGGAAGGAACTTTCAAGATATGCACAGGCACCGACATTATGCTGAGGGGAAAACTGGGGATACTAAGATAAACTTGCTTAATGAAATTAATGAGATATAATTCGTTAAAGAGACTTTTTTGAGGTGAAAATCTGAAAGCGATAAGGATTCATGAGTTTGGGGGGCCCGATGTTCTAAAGTATGAGGATATTCCGGAACCCCAGCCAGGCCAGGGTGAGGTTCGGATTAGAGTTATTGCAGCTGGGGTCAATCCAATAGATTGGAAGATACGTAAAGGCTATATGGAACTGCCCTTGCCAATGACTGTGGGATCGGATGTTGCAGGTGTTGTGAACGCGGTAGGGCCGGGAGTGGATTCCTTCCAGCCTGAAGACGAAGTTTTTGGTAAAGCATCTGCAGGACAGGGAGGATATGCTGAGTATACAGTTGTCAATTCTGCACAAATAGCGCAAAAGCCCAAAAGCATTGGATTTATTGAAAGTGCTGCTATTCCTACTGCAGGACTGGCTGCCTGGCAATCACTTTTTGATATTGCAGGCCTTGAACGTGGACAGACTGTGCTTGTTCACGGCGCTGCGGGTGGGGTCGGAACTTTTGCAGTCCAGTTCGCCAAATGGAAGGGCGCATATGTTATTGGCACTGCATCGAGTAAAAATGCCGAGTTCTTGAAAAGCATAGGTTGTGATAAGGTAATCGACTACAGGAACCAGCGATTTGAGGAGATCGTGAACAACCTTGACGTAGTGCTGGACACAATAGGAGGAGATACATTAGAGAGATCCTGGGGGGTATTAAAGCCCGGTGGATTTCTGGTATCGACTGTAGCCAGCATTCCCGAAGGAGCTCCACAAAAATACGAAGTACATGCAAAAACGCTCATGACCCAGGCTGACGGAAAAGAACTTGCCCAAATCGCAGCCATAGTAGACGAACAGAAAATCAAGCCTATCGTAACGACCGTACTTCCTCTGACCGATGCCCAAAAAGCGCATGAAATGAGTGAAAGTGGCCATGCTCGCGGAAAGATTGTCCTGCGCATTACCGAGGACCCGAAATAAAGCCTGAGCATGCCATAAGCATGAAAATGCAGAAATCTGCTCTGGCATTGGAAGTAGAGATGACTGTCCAGTCCTATGACCTATATCAACCTACTGTAAAAATTAGGATTTACTCTGAAGTTAGAGAAAGAAATACGTGGAGAATATATCTCAGTGGGAGCGATTGATTCAAGTTATCTGAGCATCTGAACTGTCGAGTGGGGGGAAAAATGCCAGAACAGTCAAAAAAGGGTAGGAGTCTTATACCGCTTTATATAGTCATTGCTTTATTTTATATAATCACCGCATTTCAGGAAGGCGAAAATTATGTCCTCTTAGAATCCGTATCTCAGGAATCGGATTTCCAGGTTAACCTTACTGAAGGTGCAACCTATAAATTCTGGATTGATAGTCCTAACGGCCCCGAGAAAGTAAATGTGACAATAAGTAAAGATTCATATATTGCGTTCCAAAACACATTTGTATTGACACAACCCAAAAAAAGCTACCTTCCTGACAATCCTGAGTTTGCTGTGAAAGAAAGCGGGATTTATCATGTGCACGCCAAACCACTTAACCCCGGGACAGTCTATATGGAAATTGAGAAACTCGGAAGTTAAGTATTGCAATAATTAAAATGTTCCGGGTTAGATATGACAATATTTCTTGGTTTTCCATTGCCAATTTGTTTTTTAACTTGTTAACCTGTGATCAAATTTTCTTGGCAATCAGAACTTCTCAGTAATCAAAAGTATCTGAATTTAATGGCAACCAGTTTAGAAAGGTAAACCCCATTTTTGTGAAAGACAATTGATTGCCTTAGCTAGCGCAAAAAGGGAAATACTATTTTCAATAGGGTAAGGAAAAATTCGATTCAATAGGTGAATTAATATAAAACATTCTATATACAATAATAAGTAATGTAAGACAGGGGGATTATTATGGATAAGGTCAACAATGTCAGGACGAAACCGATTGAAGCAAATCTTGAACACTTTAATATTAGCCCAGAAAAAGTTTCTGATACTAGCTTGGGTTTTCCTGAAGAAGTAAGAGACTATCGTTACCGCTCAACAGATTTCAGAAAAATTTGGGATTATTTAGGATTATTGTTTTCTATGTTATTAGATTCTTTTAAAGGAAGATACCCGCTTCCAAAGAAAACAGCATTAGTGTTAATACTCGCTTTTCTGTATCTAATAAGTCCAGTTGACATCATTCCAGATATTTTTCCTTTAATTGGACTTGTGGATGATGTCGCTGTGCTTGCTTTTGCATTTAGCCTTATTCAAGATGATTTGGAAAATCATAGAGCCTGGAAAATGAATAATTGAAAAACCAATATCATTAAAGCTCTAACTGTCTGGGATATAAATTTAAAAAAATATTACTATTTTTTGATTTCATACTTCAAACACGTAAACTATAATTGGAAAAAATTTGCTTGTCTACGTTTTGTCTACAATATTATACCTCCTCAATTGCTTTCGGGAACACTCGAATCTATTCTTTTCCAGTAAGTTTTCATTCCGTTGCAGGTTAAATATGCACCTCTAGGCACTTGAATCAGTATAAGGATCAAGACCAGCATATCCACGCCGGAGCCCATAGCACTTGATAATATCACAAACTTTACCAACGGATTCAGTAGATTTAGAGCTCCCAGAACTCCAGGCAGTATTATTGAAGTTACAACAAAAGGTGATAGTAAGATAAAAATAAATCTCGATTTTGGCAGTACTTCCTCCGAATAAGCAAATCCACCAAAATAAGTAATTCCTAAAAACACTTTGTCTGAAGTTAGAAAACCTGGAACAAAGACAAGATGAAGAAGTTCATGAATGAAAATAATAACTACACTCAGCCCTAAAAAGTACACAAGGTCTTGTAAGTCTATGGTTACTGATATTTGTGATGGAGTAATGCCAAAATCTGCTAAAGAGAAAGGTGAAAATATATCAAGGATTTTTAAAGAAAATCGAGCGCTCAGGATCATTAATGGTATTGATACGAGGACAGCAGACGCGAGATTTTGAGGCTCACGTAGTTGTATCCAGTTACTTGCAATTAGTTCTGAGTGCCTTTCGGAATTTATTTGAGGAAATTTATTTCTCAACCGGATAATACCGTCTCCTTTATACATTATACTGAAAGTCTATTTTAGCATCACAGTACAAAGAAATATCCCCCGTCATAACATAATAAATTTACGGGTTAAGTAAGGCCAAAAACACAAATTAAATGTATGTCTTTCAGTTTAGGAAATGCTGATTTTTACTGATGAGATTGTTAAGTATGGAACTACATGAAATTGAAGATCAAGTAGACTGAAAAGCAAAGAACCTAGGGCGGGTAATTTTTTGTTTTACGTTTCAGCCACTCTCAAGTCTTCCGATTTTACCGCCGCTTTGAATTTCCTCATTTTCTGAAAGTATAAGACAAAAATATAGATGTATTGCCTGAAAGAAAATGCAAAATGAGCTTATTGGAAGCGTCCTTTAATAAACCGCGTCATTAATTTATATCGTCCATGTTTTCTGTAATTATTTATTATAAGGAGAATTTATTCTATTTGTTTTATATATTCACCAGTAGTATCAGCATTTAATTTCCATGCTTTTGATTGATTGAAGTATGATATACCGGAATAAATCTGAGCTTTGAAAACCCGATTAAATGTTATAGGGACGAAAACAGAGATGTGTAATTAAGATAATTCAGTAAATAAATTGCTGTGAGTAGCAGGGTGATATAGTGTCAAAATTTGTGCATGGAATAACAATTTTGATTATATGTTTGGTTCTGGCAACGCTTCCAACGGCTGTATGTGCGAAACCTGATACAATAAGTCAAAATAAGATTATAACCGAGAGTAACAACGGAAATACCATACATATTAAAGAAGGACATACTTTTTACCTGAAGCTTAAAGAAAACCCGAGTACGGGCTATTCTTGGCAACTCAGCCTGAGTGACGGACTTAACCAGCTCTCGGACAAATATTACTCCTCGGAAACTTTTAAAAAAGGTGGAAAACTCGTTATTGGTGCTGCAGGGTATCATTTATGGGAAATTAAAGCCGTGGCTAAAGGCAGCCAGCAGGTAAACGGAATATACAAAAGATCCTGGGAGACAGAAACAGGTAAGGAACAGACCTTTACACTTAATGTTATAGTGATCTGAATAGCACTCTTTACACCTTTTCTTCCTTTTTACGGTCTCTAAAACTCGATTGAATTTCGGATGTGGGGTAGGAAAACCAGGTCTTTTTTCATATCGAGATCATTTTTGCTTCACTTTTAATCCCATCAATAAGGTATGGGCTTATCGACTCTTCAGTAAGCAAATCAACCTTTATACCAAGAAACTTTGAAAAATTTGATTTATTTTTATGGAAAACCATTGTTTGCCTTAGTTAACGCAAAAAGAGAAATACCATTTAATTTGATAGTTAATATAAATAGAGTTTATATACCATCAAATAAATATAAGACTGGGGATTATTATGGGTAAAATAGATAATGTCAGAACGAAACAAATTGAAGCAAATCTTGAACACTTTAATATCAGTCCAAACAAAGTTTCTGATACTAGCCTGGGTTTTCCTGAAGAAGTAAGAGACTATCGTTACCGCTCAACAGATTTCAGAAAAATTTGGGGTTATCTGGGA
>Ga0183099_1001493_pt1 | contig 13462 bp, 14 predicted proteins | sample Biomet1_FD_127788 | JGI IMG/M metagenome (GOLD analysis project Ga0183099, IMG submission 127788) | Microbial communities from bioreactor (seeded with anoxic lake sediment) at LBNL, California, USA - Biofuel metagenome 1 | ecosystem: Engineered > Bioreactor > Anaerobic > Unclassified ... | reverse complement strand
CACTTCCTCAATTTAAATGGGTATTTATCCTGAAATCGGGATAAATTTCAAAAATATGTTTCTAAAAAATCAAAAATGCAATTAAATAAGGATTTGTTCTGTGATCCTGTGATTTTGACCCACAGCATCCTTTACTTTGTTTAAATAATGAGCACTTCCACAGCAAGAGGTTCTCTATCTTAAATAAAGTCGAATATTCTTCGTTAATTAAGTATTACAATCCTAGAAGCTCTGCAATTTTTGCCTCTACCAGTTTGTTAACTTTCGCTTCTATTACTGATGAAAGGTCAAGTTTTGGACTTTCTGCTTCCTTTTCAATATTTGATGGTCTGGTGTCTTTCTGGATAATTCCATTTGCTTTTAAGACTGCATTATCAATGTCACGTCCTGACACGTGAATATACACGCTTGCATATCCCTGAACCTTGTACCCATCTAAAGTACGCGTTCATCTGAGATTCTGCGAGGTAATTTGCCATGTAAGTACAACGTGAATGCCGGAACAGATGAGGATGGATTTTTTTGTTAATTCCTGTTTTCTTGGCCATTCGTTGTAATTTCATTCTCATTGCTCCATATTTTAACGGCTTTAGTAAATTCTCTTTACTATCAAAGGTAGTCCACAAGGGTGCATCTGGGTTGTGTCCTTCTGGATGTACCTGTTAACCAAACTTTTAGGAAATCTACACTCCAAACAGCCCTGTCCTTCGAGAACAAGTTTTACAATCGAGGCTAATAGCTGCATCCTTTTTTTCTGAAAAATATAGTCTACACTATTCGGATCACATACTAAAATTCCTGTTTTAAAATATTAATTTAAAAGAATTATATCGGGAATTTCCCTATAACTTTTCGATACTGGTCTACTGCTTGTTGAACCTTATTGAGGTAATGTGTGCTTCCAACAGTAATAGATGCTCTACCTTGAATGAAATCAGCCAAGCTTTCTGTAATACCTTCTTAATCATCATATTAAGATGCCATTTGCAAATAGTTTTTGCAGATACACGACCACTTTTAATTTCTTTCAATACGCTACAATAAGATTTAAGGCTACATATCTTCTTCAGTTCAGGAATATATGAAACAGGGAAGAATAAGTGAAAAGTTCTTTTTGCACCACTAATAAAAAAGAAGTTGGGTAGTGCGCAACTTCACCATCTATGATAATGTTATGTTCATCGAGATTCTTAAGCATTTGATGAATCTGGGTTAAGCGGTTCCCTGAATATACCAATAAACTATATATGGTTTTCATTTCCTCAGGGCATTTTTTATATCCCTGCTTGATTTCTTCCTCATTTACGTAAACCTCAACGATACCGGACTTTTTGATCTTAACAAAACGTCTCCATCTTTCGACTGAGTAACCACATATTTCATCAATTTCTTCATCTTCAAAATAGTTAAACAAATTGCGCAATCCGCGCTCTTCTTTATCTTTCAGTGAGATACCCCTAAATTCTACAGGTTTATTTATGACTCTGTTTTCAAAGAATCTTATCAGGGCGTTAAAATAATCTCTTTTAGTAATATCTGAAATCTTTTTGGAGCGCGACCATCCTTCAAAGCGGCATTTATGTTCAAGCCAGACGTCATTAAGCTTTAAGCTTTTCTCATGATTGTTTTCTTGTGAAGAATAACTATTTTCTGGTGAATGAAATAATAAGCAATTAACCCGGCTTGAATTATAATTTAAATCGAGTTTATGGTCTTAAAGGTTATATGCATCCTTTAAACGGCGGGGATCATGAGTTCGAATCTCAGCGGGCCCATAATACTTTTTCATCATACTCTTTTTAGCTAAATTATTTATTAGTTACTTAATTATTTTAAAGATTGGGTGTATATACGTTTACGCAACATTCTAATTTTGCTTTATATGATTTCAGTGTATATTCTTCGTTAACACTAATTTTTATTTTAAAAAGATTAATTAAGATCTGTTTTCGATTTCTTTCTCTAGCCGCAAACGGGAATTTGTCCGTTAAATTTTTTTCTTTATAACTTGATCTTATATATAACACTGATATTGTTATATAGAAAGGAAAACGATAAAGATTTAGAATCTTTGTTACCTACAAAAAGATATGCTTTAATATTTTTAAAGCGTAACTTCTTGCAAAGATTATTTTAAAACTACCGTGGGGGAGGAGTCAGTATTAAGAGAAGGAGCAGGACTGATATCGCAGTAGATATTTTAAGAGTAGCAATGAACGGGGCGAAGAAAACTCATATTGTATATGAAGTAAATTTGAACTTTAATATTGCCCAGAAATACCTTGAAATGTTGAAAGAAAAAGAGCTTATCAGACATGAAAATGGACTTTTCATTACCACTGACAAAGGAAAAGTCTTTCAGGAAATGGCTAAGGAACTCAAACTCTAAGCGATTTTCATCGATTTTTAATTTTTTATCAAATTTTCCCATCTTTTTCTTTTTTCCGATTTTCCAGTTTCACTACACCTTAAATCGACTTTTTTCCACTTCCATCTTTTTCTTGAGTAACTCCATCGCAAATCTCAGCCAGGAATCTGGCGAGGAAAAGCTCCCGACGAGTAATTAGGTAATAATGTTCCTAAATTATAATGCGCCCCCGTATATATAAAAGCAGTTTGGAAACATATATACTATGGCGATGAAGGCACTTTTTTTGAATTGCACGCCAAAAAAATTGCCTCGAGTATCGAACACTCGTGCTCTGATTGACAAGGCGGCAGCCGTCTTTAATGAGCTTGGTGTTGAAAGTGAAGTGATAAGGGTTGTGGATCATAACGTAGCTTTCGGGGTCTCTTCAGATGAAGGGAGAGTAGACGAATGGCCCTTAATCCTTGAAAAGATAAAGCCTGTGATATCCTTGTTATAGCGACTCCCATCTGGTTTGGAGTACTCTCCTCTGTGGCGAAGATGGTAATTGAAAGGCTGGATGGGACTTACATGGAAGGAGATCCCGAAACCGGGCAGTATCCACTTTATGGGAAGGCCGCAGGAGTTATCGTTACCGAAAATAAGGATGGGGCACACGATATCTGTTCAACCTTACTCTTTAACCTTACCCATCTGGGCTGCACTGTTCCTCCAAATGCAGACCGTTACTGGGTTGGTGATGCAGGACCGGGTCCAAGTTACATAGAAGCTGGAGGAGACAGTCATCTCTATCCAAATCGGACAGCCAGATATATGGCACACAACCTAGTATATTTTGCAAAGCTGCTCAGAGAAAACCCTATCCCTACCAACTTAAAGAAACTTGATGAGGAGGCAAAGAAGGTAAGTGGATGAAGTTGACCAGCTTCAAAGCCGCTGATTTAATTTTTGCAGGAATTTCCGAATACTTTTACTGATTGAGATGGGGGGTATTAATTTGACTGATAGGGATAAAACAACAATAAAATTGAAAGTTGCGGAAGCCGATCAACGGGATGTTGGAAAAGGCATTGTCCGGATAGACGAAAGCTTCCGGGAAAAGCTGGGCCTCAAGCCCTTTGACGTTGTGGAAATCAAAGGGGGGAAATTGACTTCAGCCCTGATAGGGCGCCCATATCCGAGTGATTCGGGGCTTGACATTATACGTATGGACGGGCTTATCCGCACCAATGCAAAAACCAGTATAGGGGAATATGTAGAGATTCGCAAAGCCGACTGGAAAGAAGCAAAAAGTGTGACTCTTGCGCCTGTAGCCAAGGGCATGCAGATCTATGCTCCCAGCGAAACCCTTAAAGCCGTATTCATGAACCGTACGGTTTCAAAGGGAGACTTTATTTCAACCACAAGCTTGAGGAAATCGAGGGAGAGGGAGGCCTTCGGTAAAGGAGTCATGTTTGAGGATTTCTTCCAGGACTTTTTCGGCCAGGGCTTTGGGCCATCTTTCGGGCTTGGGGAAATAAAACTGCAGGTAGTTTCTATTTCTCCTTCCGGGATAGTAAAGATTACAGACTTAACGCAGGTGGAACTTTTGCCTGAAGCAACTGAAGTAACCTCTGAGCAGAATATTCCTTCTGTTATGTATGAAGATCTGGGCGGGGTCAAAGAAGCCATTGGGAAAGTTAGGGAAATGATAGAGCTGCCTTTGAAGCATCCTGAACTCTTTGACAGGCTCGGAATCGATGCTCCAAAAGGGGTGCTGCTCCATGGCCCGCCCGGAACGGGCAAGACAATGCTTGCAAAAGCAGTTGCCAACGAGTCCGATGCCTACTTCATTTCTATCAATGGCCCGGAAATCATGTCCAAATATTACGGGGAATCCGAAAGGGCGATAAGGGAAATTTTCGAGGATGCAGAAAAGAATGCTCCTGCGATTATTTTCCTGGATGAGATAGATTCCATTGCTCCTAAGCGGGCTGAGGTAACAGGAGAAGTCGAAAGAAGAGTAGTTGCTCAGCTTCTCTCCCTGATGGACGGGCTTAAGGCTCGCAAGAATGTAATCGTTATAGGGTCAACGAACCGGCCTGAAGCTCTGGATGTAGCACTCCGCCGTCCAGGGAGGTTTGACAGAGAAATTGAACTTAGAGTCCCGGATACTGAAGGAAGGTTAGAAATTTTCCAGATCCATACCAGGGGAATGCCTCTTGCCGAAGATATAAATCTCATGGATTTCGCTCAAATAACGTACGGATTCGTGGGAGCTGATATTGCTGCTCTGTGCAGGGAGGCGGCTATGAGTGCTCTAAGGCGAGTTCTGCCGAGAATCAATCTCAATGAACCCGAAATTCCAGCTGAAATCCTTGATTCCCTCCAGGTAATAAGGGAAGATTTTGAAAATGCTCTTAAAGATGTCCAGCCATCAGCAATAAGGGAAATCCTGATCGAAGTGCCCACTGTCAGCTGGGACGACATCGGAGGCCTGGAAGGAGTAAAAAGGCTCCTGAAAGAGGTAGTGGAATGGCCTCTTAAGAATCCAGAATCTTACAGGGATATAGGGGTTGAAGCTCCTAAAGGTGTTCTTCTGTATGGTCCTCCCGGCACGGGAAAGACTTTGCTTGCAAAGGCAATAGCCCATGAATCGGATGCTAATTTTATCACAGCCAAGGGAAGCGATCTGCTTTCCAAATGGTACGGGGAATCCGAAAAAAGGATTGCTGAGGTCTTTACACGGGCAAGACAGGTTGCTCCTTCAATTATTTTTCTGGACGAACTGGACTCGCTTGCGCCTATTCGCGGGGCTTCTACAGGTGAGCCTCAGGTTACGGCGAGAATTCTTAATCAGTTGCTCTCCGAAATGGACGGACTTGAGGAACTCAGGGCTGTAATAGTAATTGGCGCAACCAATCGCCCTGATGTCATTGACCCTGCGCTTATCCGGCCAGGGCGTTTTGATGAGCTGATTCTCGTTCCGATCCCTGATGAGGGAGCTCGCAGGGAGATTTTCAAAGTCCATACCGGGAAAATGGCGCTTGCAGAGGATGTTGATATCGAAAAACTCGTTTCCATGACCGATAAGTATACAGGTGCAGACATTGCAGCTGTGTGCAAAAAGGCAGGAAGGCTTGCTCTGCGTGAAGATCTTCACGCAAAAAATGTCAAGCAGAGTCACTTCCTTAAAGCAATCGCAGAAACGGGCCCTTCAGTTACTCCGGATACAATGAAATATTATGAAGCTATAAAAGGTGAACTCAGGACAAGGAAATCTAAGGAGATAGAGAATCCCTCTTACATTTGAGTAAGAGCGCAGGTTTATCTTCCTCTTATTTTTCCTGTTTTTACTAAACTTATTTTTCTTACAATCTCAGTAATTTTTTAACTACTGTATTTGTATTAATTGATCTTTAAAGTCGACCAGTTTTTAAATTTTCCTATTTTTTACCCCTTATGTTGTAAAGTTTTTCCGAGAACGATTATCTGGATTCAATATTCATTTATATTTAAACTTTATAAATTATGTTAACCAATGATATTAAATATCATAATTACTATCGGTAATATATATGCAGCTTCCAACACCCGAAGATCTTAAAAAAAGAAGAAATGAACTCGGGCTTACCCAGAGTGACCTGGCTAAAAGGGCAGGAGTAAGCCAGCCCCTTATAGCTCGTATAGAATCGGGAGATGTAGATCCTAGGCTTTCGACTGTCAGGAAAATCCTTGACGCTTTTGAGGAAGTTGAAAAGGAACAGCAGATTATTATAATAGATCTTATGCATTCCCCTGTAATTCATGTTTCTCCAGATGATTCAGTGGAAGAAGTAGTAAACCTGATGCAGACTCATGGTTTCTCACAAGTTCCTGTGCTTGATGGTGGCATCCCGGTTGGAAGTGTTTCGGAAGACATGATAGTGAAATTGATGGCCGAAAGTAAGAAAAAATCAATTTCTCATTTGAAAGTTTCCGAGATAATGGGAGAGTCCTTCCCAACGGTATCTCCAGGCATTTCTATCTCAGTCGTCTCGCATATACTGGAAGGAAATCCTGCCGTACTGATAGTAGAAAAAGGAGCAGTTATCGGCGTCGTGACAAAACATGACGTAATGACGCTCCTCCAGGGCCAATAATCGAAATCCTTTCTCCTTATAGGGCGGCATATGATCAGGCGTTGAAAGCACATCAATTATATACTAGGATTCAATTAAACCTGAACTCTAAATCGGATTTAACACTTAACCTCTCCAAAGTAACTTAATATTATAAGTTCTGTTGAAAAATTCCAGGATATAAGATACTTGCAGGGCCTTTCGGGCACACCGTATCATAATGGTAGCATTCTGGATTATTTCAGATTAGCAGGTTTTAAAACTGTAGAAGTAATATAAACCCCCTTAAACAAATAAAAAACAAAAATTGATCAAATCTTTGAAAATGTGGAGCATAATACATATGGATCTGGAAGATACCCTTCTCATGATGCCTGGTCCCGTACCTGTTGCACCCAGAGTCCTTAGAGCTATGTCAAAACCGATGATCAACCACCGGAGTGCGGAATTTGCCGGAATTTATACCGATTGCAGGGAAATCCTTTCCAGCGTTTTCCAGACAAAGAATGATATCTTCTTGCTCAGTGGTTCGGGAACGGCGGGAATGGAAGCTGCTGTCGGATCTTTGGCTGGAAGCGGGGACAAAGTCATTGCCATAGAAAACGGAAAGTTTGGAGAAAGGTTTAAAGATATTGCAGCTATATATGCGGAAGTTGTTCCCGTTGTGTTCGAATGGGGTTTTCCAATTGACCTTGAAATTGTCAAGGAAAAGCTCGAAGAAGGAGCAAAAGCCATCACTCTCGTCCACAACGAAACTTCGGCAGGCATTCTTAACCCGGCCGCAGAAATTGGCAAACTTGCCAAAAAGCACGACGCCCTTTTTATTATGGACGGCGTGACCTCCCTTGGAGGAGATGATGTAAAGGTCGATGAATGGGGAATTGACGTTGCAATTGTAGGCTCACAGAAGTGTCTTGCAGCCCCTCCTGGACTTTCAGTTGTTTCCGTAAGTGAAAAGGCTTTTGAGGTTATGAAGGACGTAACAAAAAGGCCTTACTATAATGACCTTCTGGCATATAAAAAGAGTGGGGACAAGCCTAAGCCAGAAACACCTTATACTCCTGCAATTCCTCTCTTCTACGCACTTCAGGAAGCTCTGCATATCGTAAAAGAGGAAGGAATGGAGGCAAGAATTAAGAGACACAGTGTCCTTTCCGAAGCTATAAGAGCAGCAGTTGCCGAACTGAACATTGAGATGTTCCCGCAGCTTAACGAGTACAGTCATTACTCTAATACGGTTTCTGCCATGAAAGCTCCCGCAGGTATTGATGGGGAGGATATAAAGAACGATATGAAGAAGCGAGGTGTAATTATTGCAGGCGGACAGGAACGTCTTAAAAGCAAGATTTTCAGAATAGGGTGCATGGGAAATGTCACCGCAAGGGATGCACTCTCAACCGTCCAGCAACTGGAAATCGTGCTGAATAAGCGTGGTTACATTGACAGCCTGGGAGCAGGTACAGAAGCTGCAGCTAGGGTTATTGACAGGGCCTGAACAGGATAAAATTATAGATCTACAGGATAGAATAATATATCTATCAGACCTCTTCAGGAAAACTCGAAAAAAGATTTTAATCTTGAAATTCCGATCGGATTTACATGCCTACAATAGGAATTGCAGATACCACATTCGCACGCTATAATATGGGGCGTGCGGCAATTGACGAGATACAAAAAAATGTATCTGTAAAAATTAAGAGAGTAACCGTGCCCGGGATAAAGGACCTTCCGGTCGCAGCCAAAAAACTTATCGAAGAAGACGGATGCGATATCGTTATGGCTCTTGGCATGCCCGGAGCTAAGGAACAGGATAAGATCTGTGCTCATGAAGCTTCTCAGGGCCTTATTATGGCCCAGCTCATGACCAACACCCATATTATCGAGGTCTTTGTCCATGAAAATGAAGGAACGGATGAGAAGGAACTTGTTTTCCTTATGGATAGAAGGACCCGGGAGCACGCTTTAAATGTAATAAAGCTGCTCTTCAAGCCTGAAAAACTAATTCGAGAAGCCGGTACCGGTCAGAGGCAAGGCTTTGAGGATGCAGGCCCATTAAGAACGTGAAGCAATTTATGTAAAAACAAAGACTGGAGACCTTATTAGATGACTATCAGCCTAGGATTTGTTGTAGCTGAATTTAACAGGGATCTGACCTATCAGATGGAACTGCTTGGAAGAGAACACGCAGAGTTCCTGGGGGCAACAATTAAAGAGACCATTCTTGTTCCAGGGGTTTTTGACATGCCCCTTGCGATCAAGAAACTTTGCCAGAGGGATGACATCGATGCCGTGGTTACTATAGGATCTGTAATCGAAGGTGAGACTGATCATGACCAGGTGGTTATGCAGCACGCTGCAAGGAAGATCATGGATCTTTCTCTTGAGTTCAATAAGCCTGTAACTCTCGGAATTCCTGGTCCAGGCATGACCCGCATGGCGGCTCATGAACGTGTGGACTATGCAAAACGTGCAGTTGAAGCTGCAGTAAAGCTGGTGCGGCGGCTGTGAATTATAATTCTTATAACCTAAAATAATTTAACAACCAGGACCATCCCTATGACATCCGCAAGGCTCAAGCGTGTAGAAGAATCCGCAACGATAAGGATCTCCAATATTGCGACCAGAATGATTAAAGAGGGTACAGACGTTATCAATTTCAGCCTTGGTGAACCTGATTTCAATACCCCTAAAAATATCTGCGATGCTGCGGCAAAGGCCATGTATGAGGGAAAAACCCACTATGCTCCCTCTGGAGGTATCCCGGAACTACGGGCAGCCATTGCCGAAAAATTGAGGATGGAAAACAACCTCGATGTAACCGAGACAGGTGTGCTTGTTACCCCCGGAGCAAAACAGGGAATTTTTGAGGTAATGATGGGTGCTCTCGATGATGGGGACCAGGCTCTTCTGTTTGATCCTTCATGGGTAACTTATGATGCATGCATACGTTTTGCAGGGGCGGAAACTATATGGGTTCCAACAGCCCCTGAAAAAGGTTTCATTCCTGATAATTTTGCAGATTACATAACTGATAAAACCAAGCTCATTGTTGTAAATAGTCCGGGAAACCCAACAGGTGGAGTCTTCGGAAAAAAGACTTTACAATGTATCGCCGATCTTGCAATTGACCATGACCTCATAGTGGTCTCAGATGAAATTTATGAGAAAATTATCTATGACAGGGAGCATATCAGCATTGGCAGCTTTGATGGGATGCAGGAGAGAACTATCACCGTAAACGGCTTTTCCAAGGCATACGCCATGACAGGCTGGAGACTCGGCTACCTGACTGCTCCTCCCGAAATTCTCAAACTTTTACTTAAGATTCAGTCTCATTCAGTCAGCAGTGCAACCACATTTGTTCAGTACGGTGGGCTTGAGGCCCTTCAGGGTCCTCAGGACAGCGTTAAAGCAATGGTTGACCGTTTCAAAGTACGGCGTGATGTACTTATCGACGGCCTGAACAAAATGGGCCTTGAATGCAAAAAACCCGATGGGGCTTTCTATGCTTTTGCTAATGTCAGCGAGTATGGAAACGGGACCAAGGTTGCAGAAATACTTCTGAAAGAAGCTCAGGTGGCAGTTACTCCTGGAATCGCCTTTGGAGCATCTGGCGAGAATTTCATCAGAATTTCTTATGCAACATCAATTGACCGAATCAGGGAAGCTCTTGAAAGACTTGAAAAGATATTTTCATAAATTAAATACAGTAAATTATCTTCCTAAAAATAGGTATGAATAAAGAATAACAGGCATGCATCAATTGAATCGGGCAACGGTAGGGGTAAATTTACCGATACCGTTTAAGCACCTCTTTTATGATTGCACCTGTACTGCAAAGTGGGCATTCCTTTGAAAATGGAATCCTGACCACATTTGCGGGAAGCTCTCTTTTAGTAAGTTCTTTTTCCAGAAGCTCGGCGTCAAAGCGCTGGTCGTAACCCAGAGCAATGATATCCGGCATGATCTGCTTCAGGGGTTCAAACATATCTTTTTCGCTTCCAAGAAGCGCTTTATCAACCATCCCGAGTGCACTTACCATCTCCAGTCGCTGTTCCTCGGACACAATTGGTTTTGGCTTGTGAGTTACATTTGAGTCTCTCGCAACAATAACGAAAAGCTCATCTCCCAGAGCTCGTGCCTTGGTCAGAAAGTAAATATGTCCGGGATGGAGAAGGTCAAAAGTCCCGGTAGCAAGTATACGTGTCAATAGATCACCTTGCCTCGGGTATATCCTGTAAGCATAAGAAACTTACTGAAAATAACCCTACCTCCGATCTAAGAAGAACCCTGGGTTATACAAACTGTATACGGCGTTAACTGTTACGATCTATTTATAGTCAGATCCTGTAATGAGAGAATTTCCAATTATCGCAAGTAATATATATAGCCCACAAATATGAATATTATGTATCGAACTCAGAATATAAACCTGGAAATCTGAAAATAAGTCAAATTCAGGCACAGCTTTTCGCTTCTTCTGGCAGGGCTGTTACCTTTGACATTATCACAAGTAATATATATTTCTACTAAATATTACCCTCTAGATAAATTTATAAAAAGAGGAGACCCCCAATGATTAAAAAATCGGTTCATGAGATTAATAGAAAAATTGAAGATGGAAGCGTCAATGTAGTGACAGCCGAGGAAATGGTCACAATTGTTGAGGAGCTTGGCACTGAAGGGGCTGTAAAAGAAGTGGATGTGGTCACGACAGGCACATTCGGAGCTATGTGCTCATCCGGCTTAATGCTTAATCTCGGGCATTCCGAGCCCCCTATTAAAATCCAGAAGATCTGGTTCAACAATGTAGAAGCATACAGCGGACTAGCAGCCGTAGACGCTTACCTGGGGGCTGCACAGATCTCAGATACACGGGGGATCCAATATGGTGGAGCTCAGGTTATTGAGGATCTCCTCAGGGGCAAAGAGATCGATGTTCATGCAACATCGTATGGGACGGACTGTTATCCAAGGAAAGTGCTTGATACGACAATTACCCTTGAAGACCTTAACGAAGCCGTTCTTCTTAATCCAAGGAACGCCTACCAGAAATATGCAGCAGCAACCAACAGTTCCAAAAGGATTCTGAACACTTATATGGGTGAGCTTCTGCCCAATTTCGGAAATGTAACCTATTCCGGGGCAGGCGTACTCTCTCCTCTCTCAAATGATCCGGACTATGAAACTATAGGGATGGGAACAAGGATTTTTATGGGGGGAGCCCAGGGATATGTTATAGGGAACGGGACTCAGCATTCTCCGTCTTCCGGTTTTGGAACTCTAATGCTCAAAGGTAACCTGAAGGAGATGAATTCTGACTATTTAAGGGCTGCTTCCTTTACCGGATACGGGACAACTCTTTACATGGGAATTGGAATCCCCATCCCTATCCTTAACGAAAAACTTGCTGCTGCAACTGCAGTCCGTGATGAGGATATCGTAACCAACATCCAGGATTATGCTGTGGGAAGCCGGGACAAGCCGGTTATAAGAGATGTAAATTATGCTGAACTCAGGTCAGGCTCGGTGCAGATTAACGGAAAAGACGTGCCCACTTCCTCCCTTTCCAGTTTCAAGAACGCGAGAAAAATTGCAAATGAGTTAAAGGAGTGGGTAAAGCACGGGAAATTCTTTGTCAGCATGCCTGTAGAAAGACTGTCTGCTGAAGGGCTTGCCAAACCCATGAAAGAGACCCAGGCGGTACCTCTCGTAAAAGATGTTATGTCCAGTTTTATTGTGACCATCAAAAAAGACCAAACTGTCCAGGATGCTGCAAAGAAAATCTGGGAGAATTCTTTTAACCATCTGGCTGTGACTTCCGACACTGGCGAACTGGTAGGGATCCTGACTGCCTGGGATATCTCGAAGGCTGTTGCAGAGAACTGCTTTGATTCGGTGGAGAGCGTTATGACGAAAAAGGTGCTGACCTGCGCTCCGAACGAGCCGGTGGACCTTGCAGCCAGACGGCTGGATCGCTACGGGGTGTCTGCGATGCCGGTGATCGATACTCAGAGACGGGTTCTCGGAATAATAACAAGTGACAATATAAGCAAGCTTCTTGCAAGGAGGTACTGAACGTGAAAATAAAGATCACAATCCCTACCGAAAGAATCCACAACCCGATCATTTCCGAGTCCATAGTCGAAACCGGAATCTTGATTAATATAATGGTTGCAAATATCGATTCAACCTACGGAGAATTGATTGCAGACGTGAGCGATTTCAGGTTTGATAAGATCAAAAACGCTCTGGAATCTAGAGGAGCTATAGTTTCTATCCTGGATCAGCCTATTCACAGGGATGAGGAAGAATGTATTGAGTGCGGAGCCTGTATTTCGGTCTGCCCTATGAATGTGTATTCTTTTGACAACTCTTGGAGTGTTCAGGTAGACGAAAAGAAATGCATCCAGTGCGGTGTGTGCATCAAGATGTGTCCACATGGGGCTTTAAAGCTTGGAGAATGAAGAATAGAGAGGGAAGATTAAGAGCAATAAATTTAATCTTATATGTAAAATTTATCAAATTTCCTTTTTTTCTTTTTCAGGGGATAAAAAGATCCATTTGATATGGAAACAAATTAAAAATTCAGGTCAATAGTTTAAACCACTTTTCCAAAGTTCTCAATTCTTTTTTGGCTTATACTAGTTTTTGCCAAGTAAATCCCAAAATCAAATGATTTTTACTCATTTATAAGATTTAGTTCGTCACTTGATTTTGGAACAAAGTCTTTTCAGTTCAACAGCATAGACCCTATTTACAATGCTCTGTATGTGCATATGCAATGTGTTTTCTCTTTATTAGTCCCGAACTACTATTATCGGCGTTTTTTGAATCCTACTAATTGTTTACTGTATTTCCAGAGTCTTGTCCGTTGTTAATTGTATTCCCTGAATCTTGTCCATTATTTACTGTATTTCCAGAGTCTTGTCCGTTGTTAATTGTATTCCCTGAATCTTGTCCATTATTTACTGTATTTCCAGAGTCTTGTCCG
>Ga0183099_1001492_pt1 | contig 13465 bp, 10 predicted proteins | sample Biomet1_FD_127788 | JGI IMG/M metagenome (GOLD analysis project Ga0183099, IMG submission 127788) | Microbial communities from bioreactor (seeded with anoxic lake sediment) at LBNL, California, USA - Biofuel metagenome 1 | ecosystem: Engineered > Bioreactor > Anaerobic > Unclassified ... | reverse complement strand
CGCCACAGACACCCCCAGCGGCTTCTCTCGCCGCCTCTGCATCAAAAATCACCGTAACGTGGAAAAGCGTCGCCGGAGCCGCAGGGTATCTGGTGCGCCGCGACCGCTGTGACACAGCCAACGCTTCTATCAGTTCTACAGACGTCTACCTTGTACCGGCGGCTCCGACTGGTGCCGCGAACGAAGTAAAAGCAAACCGGGAAAATGTGTCTGCGGTGACCGCAGACATTTCTTCCGGCATACTTACGCTCACCGACACGTACGCGCAAAAACCGGCGGGCATCGTAACGACGTGGCAGGACAATCAGGACAAACTCGCGTGGGGTTATCCGTACCGTTATTATGTATTCCCCCTGCACAGTCTTGACGACACGTATGAAACTGACACCGCATACCAGAAAATACAAAACGTGACTTACAAAAACATTGCCAGAATCTACAGCGCAGGATGTACGCTCGGGTACGGTTTCTCCGTCACAGCGACAAAGGCCGTCTCGCCTTCCTCCGTAACGGTCACGTGGGAAAAACCGTATTCCGGTACCGCAGACCCGAAGCTCTGGCGTAAAAGAGCCGACGGCGCTGCAGGAGCTTCATGGGAGCTGACGTCCGAAAACGTCGACGTAAACAAGAACTTCGTCGTCACGCCGTCCGGTGAAGAACGGATCATCCCGTATTATTACGCCGTTTCGTACAGTTCGGAAACGCCCCATGACTCGTATCTGGATTTCATCACGTCCGCAGCAGACACGCTCAGTCCGACCGAACCGCTCAACAAAGGGTACGCGTTCGCCGTCGACTGCAAAGCGGCCAACATTAAAAACGGTGCAGCCGCAGGCTACGGAGAACGCATTTCATGGACAACATGGGACTACGCAACCCGTGCGGTCGGACCAGCCCGGGACGCAGTATACACGGTATACCTGAAGAACAGCGATTACGGACCGGACTGGAACAAGCTCTGTACGATAGCGCAGAAGACCGGCGGCGTAACGCTCAGCAACGACAGCGCTTACGCAGTGCAGATGGCAGTATCTGCTGCAAGTCTTTCCCTGCAGCCGGTATTCACCCACGACACACATTCCGGATTACTGCAGGTGCTCCGCGATTATAAACATTACGTAAAAATGGAATTAACAAGAACGCTCCCCGACGGCAGTTCCATAACAGCAGCGTATGCAGACGGAGATCTTTTCGCCTTCCGCGAAATAACGCCGAAAGAATTCGCGCTCGAAACCGCGCTGGCAGTCGCAACCGCACTGTATACCGACAGGGCAAACAACACATCGACGTACATGGACTACGACAAGTCGGGAACATGGGGAACGCGCCGTATATTCTACTTCAACAAGGACAAAGGCCCGTTCTTCCAGACTGTGACAGGTACGTTATACGCATACGCAGGCGCAACAACGATCGAGGCTCCGACGATTTACGGAGCGTACGACTATTCCAACTGGGGCAGTCTCGGCAGCGGAGGAGAAGCGCGGGCAAGCACGCTTACCACCGCAGGTCCGTACAACGGTTCTGTTACGATCACTTCTATGGCCTCCGGCAGCGGTACCTATCAGGTTGCATACGGAACATCCTCGTCCGCCGACTTCAGGGCATACGTAACTCCGCTGTTCAGTTTCGGAGGTTCATTCTCCTCTCCCGGAAACCGGGACTGGTCGGCAGAAGCCGACACATGGAAATAACACTATGAAAAACACATTCAATCGCTTATTTATTACTTTACCCGTCGTCTGCGCGTCTTTCTCCCTGCTGTCGTGCTATCAGCTTTTTCAGGGAAAAATCGCCATGAACTCGGACGGTACCGTGTCTTCAATATCGTCCATTGTCACCGACACCGCAACGATCACGCAGCTCCCAGCACCGTCGCAGATATTCGTTTCAAACGGACTCTTTTCCGACAAGATCCAGATCGCGTGGAGCTCCGTGCCGGGCGCAGCGTCGTACAGGCTGGAACGGGCCGTGGTAACACAGAACGGCGACGGAAGCTTTACCGCCCCCGATGAAAGCGACTACGACAGTATCAAAGCGTCAGGGAACGGCGTGCTTTCCTCGGACTACATCACCGGAACCTCGTACACGGACGACATTCTCGACGACCCGAAATACACCGACAAGGAATATACCTACAGGTTTTTCTACCGTGTCAGTGCGGAAAATTCATACAAGAAATACGACCCGAGCTTATTCACCGTGTCTGAAGCAGGTTCCCTTTTTGCGCCTCCTTCGGCAATAAAAGCTACACTCGGCGAAAATACGGACTTTATCAAAGTAACATGGACAAAAAGCGTCAAAGCATCGTATTACCGGATATACCGGAGCGAAAGCCCTGACGGAACGAACGCAGCCTACATGGGCCGGGTAACGTCAAATCAAAACTGGTATACGGACGACATACCCGCTTCGCAGCAGGGGATCGAATATTATTATACAATATACGCACAGAACGGGTCCGGCAACACAAGCACCGCAAGTTCAGTCGCGCTCGGTTACACGCTCGCAGCAGGTGCACCTGCAAAAGTAGACGGAGTGACGGTAACCGAAGGCCGCGGAACAACGACGGATCATATCACCGTCTCATGGAAAACAGTACCAGGCTCGTCCTATGCAGTCTACCGGACAAGTTCCACGGACAGTGCATATACCCTGCTCGGTTCGGTCGCCGCGAACACGAACGAATATACGACGTACACGGACAGTCAGTCCCTTAAAACGAACGTATATTATTATTATCAGGTGCAGGCCCTGCAGACGGATCAGGACGGGAAAGTCTCGAAAGGCCCGTTCTCCGCTTCTTCATCAACCGACAAGAATCCCGCCGAAGGATATCTGCTCAGCCCGCCTTCGAGCCTCACTGTGTCTAAAGTGCTCAACTCCGCACCGGCTCAATGCAAGATCCAGTTCCCCGTCGCGCTTGGAGCGGAAGGCTGTCTCATAAACTCCGGTCTTACATCAGGTTACAATGCGTATTCGTATAAAATCTACGGCGGAAATACGGCCGATTCCATAACGACCGAGATCAGTTTCACGCCCGGAGTTCCGGCGGAAGGATATTACACCGCTACGATCGAATCGGGCGGATTTAAGTTTTTCAAAATGAACACAGTCAACGGCACTACCGTAAGCGCAGACAGCACCGTTACCGCCCCCGCACCGTACGCTGCAAAAGGCACCGCCGCGTCGCAGCGCGCGTCTATTTCCGGCGTAACTGACAGCAGCGCAAACGCGAATTCATCCGGCGTATACCCGGTTAAAATTACGTGGAACGCGCCGGACGAAGGCGCCGACGGCGGATATTACGTGTACCGTTCAACCAGAGAAACTACCGGCTTCAGAAAAATAACGGAAGAACCGGTAACGACTTTATATTACGTCGATTCCAACGATACGGCAAAAACCGGCACTTATTATTATTACAAAATTCTGTCACTTAACATTCTCCTCCAGGGTACGAATTTCTCGAACGCTGCGACGGGCTACGGAGCGCTCACCTATGACCAGTATATGCGTGAATATAATAAAACCGTCAAACAGTCGCAGAAAAAGCTCACGCTGATGCATAAATCAGGAAACACCGCGAAGCTCGGTTCTGAAACGATCAGCGGAGACATATCGGGAACATTATCCTACGACGCGAGCGTGCAGGGACTGGGCGGAAGAGTCGTCATGCATTACGCAGATTACGCGGACTTTTATATCGGCAGCGACGCCGCGCTCGGTGCTTATTTTGTACTCAGCGGCAACACAAACACAAGCGCCAGCATGGACCAGAGCGGTTCAATGGACGGGACGGTCACCTGCAGCGGCATGTATCCGGGAACGGTCGATTACGGAAGCGTAAAGATCATAGGCGGCGGTGCGAACGGCGGAAACTATATCGTAACGCCGGACGGATTCGCGCCGGGCAGTGTCAGTTATACGATCGGAAACGAATAATAAAACAAGGAAGGAAAAAAACATATGAAACACTCATGCGTACAAAAAATACTTTTAGCCGCCGTGCTCGCAGTTTACACCGCATTATTTTCGGTATCATGCTACACTCCGTCGCCGCTGTACGGAACATGGGCCGACAATTCCGGAAGCAAAATAACATTTATGGACGACGGAACGTACAGCTCATCAATCGTAAACACGGCGGGAGCGGTCACGTTGTACAGCGGCACGTGGACAGTGCTGGACAACGTGCTCATTTTCACCAAACGTTCGGGAAGTACGATCGATACGGAATGGGACATACGCGGTTCTATGCTCTATCTAAACTGGGTCGACGACTACAATGAAACAAAGGCGCTCACCCTGTATCATATCACAAAATAAGGCGGTACTGCATGAAAAAAACAATTCAGACGCTGTTGACCTTTTTTATTCTCCTCGGGCTGCCGTTTTACGCAGCTGCGGAAAATACGGCGGGAACGGTTTCCTCCGACGGGGACACTTCCGTTACGGAACAGCAGCAGCCAGGGCATGACAACGGCGGCGGAATCGATATAAATCCTGAAACGGGCTTTCCCGTGATAAAGGCAAAACCGTATGTAATGTTCAACGAGGGAGCGGCGTTCTCTTCCATAACGCGTATCATCTACCAGAAGGATTACAACAGAAGTAATTTTGTCTGGCAGAATTATCTTGTCGGCCTGTACTGTGAAATGCAGACCGGAAATATGAAACCCGTAGACAGTCTCGCCCGTATAGCCGTTTACTATCCGTTCGCACACACGTTCAACGGAATGGACCAGCCGGCAAAACAGCCTATTCTGTACGCATTCGACGCATACTACGGGCCGCTGTTCCAGACAGACATGTGGAAATACGTCCGGATCAATTTTTCACTGGGTCCGCACATACTTTACGAGCTGTCAGACGAGTATCATCACCTTGAGGCAGGGGGTGCTGTCCTGATTGGCATCGAACTGCCGGTTGCGACATACTGGACAATTATTAACAACGGCATGCTTTCACTGGATTACGGCAATCTCGGATCAAACCGCGTCATTCAACCGTACGACCTGGTATGGAATTACCAGATCGAACTGGGCGTCCGATTCAGCCTGAAAGGAGCAAACACGTATGCATATATCCGCCAGAAACCGCCGAAAACACGGGAGGAGCGGAAAGCCGAACGGGAACAGAAAAAAGCCGCCCAAGCCGAAAAAAAAGCCGCGGCCGCAGCCGGGCAGCAGACAGTTCAGTAACAGGACCACCCGCAGCGCAAACGGTAAACGCAGAGTTTATTGACGTAATCGGATCAGAGGTGTACATTTACAGGAGGCGGAGGTACAACATGAGTAAAGGCAAAGGAAAAAACACAAACTTCATTCCCGGAGCAGGTAACAAACAGGGCGGCGCAGCCCCCTCTAATACGAGTATAAAAAATCAGACCGCGCATGATCAGACATCACGGACACTTCTTACTAATCCGAGCCACATCGGCGGACGCGGTGGAAAGTAACAAAAAAAGATGCCCTTTCAAGGGCATCTTTTTTTTACGCCGGTTATGTATGCTGTATACGGTTGCCGTCCCCCAGCAGTACGACCGCGGGCTTCCATCCGTCAGCATCCTGTTCCGAAACGCGCGCATATGCCGCAATAATGATCTTGTCGCCGGGAACGGCGAGACGTGCCGCGGCACCGTTCAGACATATTTCCCCCGGTCCGCCGGGAATGACGTACGTTGAAAACCGGGCGCCGTTGTTTATATTAAATATGTCAACTTTTTCATACGGATGCATTCGTGCAGCTTTGATAAGTTCCGTGTCGATCGACACTGAACCTTCATATTCAAGCAGTGTCTGAGTCACTGTCGCGCGATGCAGTTTAGATTTAAGAATTTCAATTTCCATAGTACCTGTCCTTATCCGATCAAGTCCTGTAATATTCCGGCATTTCTGCCCTGTCAGGGAACCGGTTCCCGCAGATCACTGCCCTTACAGGGTCAATGTCCGCAGTCCGCTGCGGGTGAATTCTCCGCTGAAGAACTCACCTGCAAAGTTATTTTTTACTTCAGATTTATCAGAGACTTGTCGTAGTCTGACGGCGGAACGAATCCCATCAGTTCCATGAGCGTCGACGGCCATGAGCTGATTCCGAGTCCTTCGTTAAGTTTGGTGTTATCGTACTCGCCCTTGTACTCAGGATCGTAGATAATGCCGGAACCGGTTAAGGCTGTGGCTGTTTTTGCCATAGGCTCGCCGCTCTCGTCCATTTTTACCGCGCCGGTCTTTTTGTCGTGCTCGTACATATCGTCGCTGTTGCCGTGATCAGCCGTTACACAAAGAATGCCGCCCGCTTTGTCGATCGCCTTCTTAAGCCGTCCCAGCTGAAGATCCATGCCTTCCATCGAACATACGACCGCGTTGAACACGCCCGTGTGTCCGACCATATCGCCGTTCGGATAATTAAGACGGATGTGCTGATACTTGCCGCTTTCGATCGCTTCAATAACCTTATCGGTGATCTCCGCGCACTTCATCCACGGACGCTGTTCAAACGGAACAACGTCGCTCTTTATTTCCACGTAATCTTCAAGCTTTTCGTCGAATTTTCCGAGCTTATTGCCGTTAAAGAAATACGTCACGTGTCCGTATTTCTGCGTTTCACTGATCGCGAGCAGGTGCACGCCGCTCTTTACCAGATACTCGCCCATAACGCGGTCGATAGCGGGGGGCGTTACCAGATACTGGTGCGGAATATGCAGATCGCCGTCGTATTCCATCATGCCTGCATATTCAACTTTCGGCAGACGCTTACGGTCAAAGCGCGAAAACTGTCCTTCCGGCGTCTCAAACGCGTTCGTGATTTCAAGAGCGCGGTCGCCGCGGAAATTGTAGAATATAACACTGTCGCCGTCGTTGATCGCGCCGATCGGTTTTCCATCCCTGGCAACAACAAATTCATGCATGTCCTGATCGAGCAGCCCCTGGTTTTCCCTGCGGTACGCATCGATCGCTTCTTCAGAAGACGCAAACTGCCGTCCCTCTCCGAGCACGTGAGCGTACCATCCGCGTTCCACCATGCTCCAGTCCGCATTGTAACGGTCCATCGTGATATACATACGTCCGCCGCCTGACGCGATCTTGTAATCGCATCCGGCAAAACCGGCGAGGAAGTCGTCGAACGGCTTACAGTAGGCGAGCGCGCTCGTCGGTTCAACGTCGCGTCCGTCGAGCAGCGCGTGCACGCGGATCGTCTTAACGCCTTCCCTGTTAGCCTCTGTCACCATCGCCTTCAGATGCTCGATATGCGAATGAACGTTGCCGTCAGAAAGCAGACCGATAAAGTGAAGAACCGAATTATTTTTTTTCACCGTGCTCACAAGTCTCTTCCACGTGTCGCCTTCGTACATTTTTCCGGTTGAAATCGCAGTACTGACGAGTTTTGCGCCCTGAGAAAACACACGGCCGCAGCCCATAGCGTTATGACCGACTTCGCTGTTTCCCATATCCTCGTCGGACGGAAGACCCACAGCCGTTCCATGCGCCTTCAGTTTCGTGTGAGGGCTTAAAGACGTCAGTTTATCGAGCCACTTCATGCGGCTGGCCTTTACGGCGTCACCGTCTTCATATTTACCGAATCCGACGCCGTCCATAATGACCAGAACGACCGGTCCGCGCCGACCTTTCCAGTTCGGATTTTTCTGCAAAGGATGCATTGTATCTGCCATGAATATACTCCTATAATGATTTCTTTCCTCTATGATAGTGATTTTTCGGCTCGTTTGCAACGCAGACGTTCAGCACACGCGCACATTCCGTTTATCCGGCGGGACGTCCGGTGCAGTACAGTATTACCCGCTCCACAGACAGGCGGACAGGATCTGTTGTTTTCCTACCAGTTTAATAGTATATTTGTGACATGGAACACAAAAGCATTCTGATAAAGGATACGACACGCGAAGAGCGGGAACGTATCGTTGAAGATTCAATGAACTGCGGCGACCTCTGTTCAAGCTGCTGTGCGTGCGGCGGACTTGAAATAGACTATCAGCAGTACATTGACGGGAACAAAGAGATCAGCCAGCTGAACGCCGAATATCAGGCAAACTACATGCAGAGCGGTCTTATGGACCGTGAATCACACAGCGCCCCCTCGTGCATACAGTGACGCCGTTCAGAGGGCAGGAATCTAAAATACATCGGGTAGCAGCCGTATATAACGACTGCCGCCCGCTGTGTTTGGGTTATAAGCTTATACCGCAGCCCGCGTTCATGCGCCCGCGCAGCTCACGGGTGTATACCCCGCTCCGGTAACCGCATCCATCAGAACCTTGTCGGCTACGTCTTTACCGAGCGTTACTTCGGCTTTTTTGTCCGCAAGGCTCACTTCCACGTTCGACACGCCGTCTACAGCGGCGAGCGCTTTCTGTACATGCATACGGCAGTGGTCGCACACCATGCCTTCAATACTGATTGTTTTTTTCATACTACCTTCTTCCGTTAGATGAGTGTTATTATGAACGCCGGCAATATCATCCGGCAGTTGCACCATTTTTTTACCGCTCCGGTGTCCGTGTTTCCGCACGCTGAACAGATTCAGACGCAGTGCGTTTGTAACGACACAGAAACTCGACAGGCTCATCGCGGCGGCGGCAAATATCGGATTAAGCGAAATGCCGAACGCCGGAATAAGAACGCCCGCAGCAAGCGGTATGCCGATGACGTTGTAAATAAACGCCCAGAACAGATTTTCACGGATGTTCGTAAGAACGCTCCGCGACAGCCGGACAGCCACGGGAATGTCCGCGACCGTCGATTTCATGAGCACCACGTCGGCTGCGTCAAGGGCCACGTCCGTTCCCGCTCCGATCGCCACGCCCGTGTCGGCACGGGTAAGCGCGGGTGCGTCGTTTATACCGTCTCCAACCATCATCACTTTACCGTAAGACGAGAGCCTCGCGACAACTGCGTCCTTTCCGCTGGGAAGGACGTCCGGCACTACCATGGTAATGCCGACCTGCCGCGCCACAGCTTCCGCCGTGCGCTTGTTGTCGCCGGTAAGCATGACTACGTGCACACCAAGCTCTGAAAGGCGCCGAACCGCTTCCGCGCTGTCCGGTCTCGGAACGTCCGCAACTGCGACAATACCCGCAAGCCTGCCCCCCGCGGCGAAATACAGCGGCGTTTTTCCTTCTCCGGCAAGTTCTGCGCCGCGCGCCTTCATGTCAGCCGTAAGCAGTCCCTGCCCTTCCATAAATACGGCGTTTCCGCCCGACGCGGCGGCGGGCTGTCCCGAACCGGAGGATACGACCGAGCCCTTCACTCCGTAACCCGGCAGAGCTTCAAAATCCTGAACGGGAGCGTACGTGATCTTCGTTTCACGAACCTTCTCCAGTACTGCGCGGGCAAGCGGATGTTCGCTCTTTTCTTCAAGCGCTCCTGCAAGCGCAAGCAGTTCCTGTTCCGTACTGCCAGCTGCGGGAAGTATGTCGGTCACCTGCGGTTTACCTTCCGTCACGGTACCGGTTTTATCAAGTACGACAATATCAGTTCTGCCGGCAGATTCAAGCGCAGCTGCCGTTTTAAACAGTATTCCGCGTTTAGCCCCCTGCCCGCTCCCGACCATGATCGCCACCGGAGTGGCAAGACCGAGCGCGCACGGGCAGCTTATGACAAGTACGCTCACCGCACGGGTAAGCGCGAACGCAAAATCCTTTCCCGCGATCATCCACGCGGCACCGGCAGCGACTGCTATCACTATGACGATCGGAACGAATATACCCGACACTTTGTCGGCAAGCTTCGCCACAGGCGCTTTCGTTGCGGCGGCGTTTTCAACAAGTGAAATGATCTGGCTCAGCGTCGTGTCTGCTCCGACACGGGTCGCGTTGCAAGTAAGAAAACCGTTTTGATTGAGCGTTGCGGCACTTACCGTACTGCCGGCAACTTTGTCTACCGGCAGGCTTTCGCCTGTAAGAGCAGACTCATTCACCGCGCTCGTTCCGTCTGTTACGGTTCCGTCCACAGGAATACGCTCGCCGGGGCGGACAATGAACGTTTCACCTGCGCGCACCTGATCAGCCGGCACGGTCAGTTCCTTTCCGCCGCGGATAACGTGAGCCGTTTTCGGGGCAAGGTCCATGAGCCTTCTGATGGCGTCGGTCGTTTTTCCCCTGCTGTATGACTCAAGCGTCTTACCAACCGTTATAAGGGTCAGGATCGTCGCGCCTGATTCAAAGTACAGGTCGTGAAGATACATATGCATATCCTGCATACCGCCCGCCATCTGTGCGCCGGTCATTTGGAACAGCACAGCCGTACTGTACACGACCGATGCGCCGCTTCCGAGCGCGACAAGCGTGTCCATATTCGGCGCCCCGTGCATGAGACTCTTAAATCCGCTCATAAAAAAGTGCTGGTTAATAAGGACGATCACGAGCGTCACAAGCAGCTGATACAATCCGATCGCGAGCGCGTTTTCGGCAAAAACTGCCGGAAGCGGCCATTTCCACATTAGATGTCCCATAGAAACATACAACAGCGGAATAAGCAGAATAACGGATGCGGCGAGTCTTCTGAACATGACGGGCGTTTCATGATCTTCAAGCGACTCGCGTTCGGCGGCGCGTTTCTGCGCGGCGCTTTCGCCCGACGCGCCGCCGTCCGTATTAACGGGAGACGCGCCGTAACCCGCCTTGTCGACAGCTTCACATATCGTCTCCGCCGTAGCGGGAGATTCAAATTCAACACCCATGGAATTCGTCAGCAGACTCACCGATACGTTTTTTACGCCGGGTACGGATGCAACGGCTTTTTCCACGTGTGCGCTGCACGACGCGCACGTCATGCCCGTTACAGAAAACTTTGTCGGATTCATCAGATAAACCTCCTACTTCAACTTTTTAATAAGATCAAGTGCCTCGTCGAGAATGGCGGTATTATTATTCCGCACTTCTTCGACAACGCACGTGTCAAAATGATTCCTGAGGATAATATATCCCACGCTCTGGAGCGCGCTCTCGACCGCGGCCACCTGCGTAAGCACGTCGCCGCAGTATCTGTTGTCGTCAAGCATTGATTTTATACCGTTAAGCTGCCCTATAATGCGGTTGAGCCTGTTTTCAAGCAGCTTCACCGTCTTTTCATCGCGGGGCGTGTGCTTATGGCGGCAGCACGAGCAATCCCCGTCTGCCTGTACCGGCACATGTTCCGAATCATCGTTCATTATCCTGCTCCTGTACATATACCCCCACCGGGTATGTGTGATCTACCACAAGTATAATACCCCCAAGGGGTATCAGTCAAGCAAAAAAAAAGACGCCTTAAAAAGGCGTCCTAGTACAGTCAGTCAGATAAAAAAGTTACGGTTTCTGCTGTTTTACGTACAGGCAGAGAGAAACGTATGCGTCGCCGCTATATAAAGCTTTTTCCTTCTCACGGTTCAGCCGCACCCAGATCGATTCCGTCAGCACGTATCCCGCATGGGACGGCCCGTTCGTCAGTTTCTCTACGAGCGCGCTGTCGGCCTGATCCGCGTTGCCGCCTGATGCCGAAATTACCAGTATATCCTTTCCTTCGTACGCAGAACAGGCCGCACGCACTGCGTCCGTACCGCCCTCGAAAAAAGCGGACACCCAGCCGGGCAGTTCACGCCCGAACCCTCTGTACTCCCAGTCGCTGAACAGCAAGTCCGGCGCATCCGCCGTTTGTGTTTTCGCGTCAGACGGCAGGGATGATGATACGGACGCGGTTGCGCACGAAGTCGAAAGAACAGCAGCACTTAACAAAATAATAATTAATAAAATATTACGCATTTTCTTTCTTCAGTGTGAATTTTCCTATCTCCTGGGATATTTTCTGCAGATTGCTCCGGTTCACGGACGACGCGTCATTCACATCCTGCACGGATTTAATGATCGTCTGCGTTCCTGCCGACATTTCGTTGACAGCTCCGCTTATTTCCTCCGTCACTTTGGAAAGAATTCCCATTTCAGCCGCGATCTGCTGCCCTCCCGTAATGAGCTCTTCGGACCCCGAATGGACGGAGCTGTTCGTTTCCTTTATCACTTGAATCGATTCAAGAACCTGAGTGCTTCCTTCAGACTGTTCCTGCATCGCGGCCATTACGACCTGCTCCTGATTTTTAACAGTATCGGCAAGATTAAAGATAATGTCAAACTGTTTCTTCACCTGCATCGTACTTTCCGAAACAGCTGCGATCGCTCCCTGAAGTTCCTTCAGCTGCCCGCTTATCACCTTTCCCTGCGTGTTCGACTGTTCCGCAAGTTTTCTGATTTCGTCCGAAACTACCGCGAACCCTTTTCCCGCTTCACCGGCATGAGCCGCTTCAATGGCGGCGTTCATAGCCAGCAGATTCGTCTGTTCGGCAATGTTCTGGATTATATCGCTCGCTTCGAGCAGACCTGCTGATTTTTCAAGAATCTCCTGAGCCTGCGCGACAGACTGTTCGACCGTTTTTCGTCCGTTCTCTGATTCGCTTCCCAGATCGTTCACGGCCGCCTCGTTCTTTTTAAGTATCTCCGTTACAGACCGTATGTTCGCGACCATTTCTTCAACCGCCGACGAAGAGCCTGACACGCCTTCTGTTTCCTTTTCGATGCTCAAACCGAGCCCTTCAATGCGCTTTACCATTCCGGCTACGGTAGCGTGAGCTTCCTCAACGCCCGCCGCCTGGTTCACGATCCGGGCCTTGACCGAGTCGATGTTCGAACCGATCCGGGCGACGCTTTCCGACGTTTCCGTCATGTTGTCGGACAGATCTTCCGCCGATCCCGTCGAAATCGCGACAGAATCAGTGATAGCCCGGAGCAGCGCCTGCGTGATCCGGTAAAACTGGTTCAAATCGTTTATAAGCAGGCCGAATTCGTCCCTGCTCCGTATGCGCAGAAGTTCCTGCGTATAATCGCGCCGGGCAAGCTTCGTCGTAAATTCGTTTATATCCGTTATCCGCATGTTTATACCGTGTATCAGCAGATACGCGTCCGCGATCGCAGTCACACCCGAATACAGCGTAATCGGGATCATTCTTGTAACGAACAGCGTCCACGCAGGAATATCCGCGTTCCGCGACACGAACATAGGCGCGATCGTACAGAACAGAAGGCCTATACAGCTGAAAAACGTCACAAGCGTATTGCGGACCACGAGAGGAAGCGATTTGTAGTCCCTGCTGAACGGGAGTTTAAAGATATGCTCTTCAAACGTCTGCATAAAAATGATATACGGAAAGAGCGCAAAAAGAAACGTATCCCCGATCGCCGTAAAAAGCAGCACCGGAAGATCGTATGAAACCTGCCGTACCCCGCAGGCCGCGATGATAAACACCGAAACAAGACATCCGTTGAAAATACCGTAAATCATGTGGATCATTTCAAAACGCTTCACGACAAGATTCACCGTATGCGCCGATTCCCGAGGAAGCGATTTGTAGTCCCTGCTGAACGGGAGTTTAAAGATATGCTCTTCAAACGTCTGCATAAAAATGATATACGGAAAGAGCG
>Ga0183099_1001491_pt1 | contig 13479 bp, 6 predicted proteins | sample Biomet1_FD_127788 | JGI IMG/M metagenome (GOLD analysis project Ga0183099, IMG submission 127788) | Microbial communities from bioreactor (seeded with anoxic lake sediment) at LBNL, California, USA - Biofuel metagenome 1 | ecosystem: Engineered > Bioreactor > Anaerobic > Unclassified ... | reverse complement strand
CGTTTGCATCGAAATTGTAAAACTCTCTATAGAAAAATGCTATAGACGACTTTATAGAATTTGATGCAATCGTAACTAAACTTAACTTTGTTGAAAATAAACGGATTTTAGTATTTGAAAAGAAAAGTTGAAATAAACTATTCTAATACCTTATATTATCAATTTGTTAGCGTTTATCAGGTTACAAAAACTTGACACGTATTTATAATTTCCAAAAACTAAAGTAAAAGCGGCTATCCACTCGATCTAACATGATTATCAATAACATAGCATTCTTAGCTTTACGTCTAATAGTATATTTCTACCATATCCATCACCACATTCTCAAATTTTCGTTCAATTCAGGCATTTCCCAAATATCGACCAGAACCAAAAAAGTGTACAGCCTTACCTGAAAACAGCGTTGAGGCAGTAGGGGGTGTAAGTGTATCGTTAAAAAGGCACAATATTATAGCAGCTTTTTAGGTTACATCAGGATACATGGAACCGAATGAGTATAGAAATCGTAAACAAATCGCATAAACTCATTGTATAATTGTAAAAATACAGAGAAGAAAGAGGGAAAGCCCACACCATGTACATACTGAATATCAGGCATAAAAGTTCCCTAAAAATCCCAATAATATCCCCAAAAATTCCAATAGTATTCCCAAAAAGCCATACAACTATTGTTTTATCCTCCCACCACATCAAACAACGGGCTTAAAGACCTTAAAATAGTGGTGTCGGGATGTATGATTTACCGGAATTCCCAAAAAATCGTACCTTTCCGGCAAGTGAAGTAAGCATTTTACCTGAATTGTTCTGCAATTCTCAAAAACAAAGCACCGTTTCGGAGCCCGTGAGTGGTTTTTTCTCCGGCTGGTGCAGGATTTTACGTCAATGTTTCAAAACAGCGCAGACATGAACCGGGAAAGGGTAAAAAAACGCATCAGATTAAGCCGGCAGAAGCACTTTATTGTCAGATGTATGGTACAGAATAAAAAGAGCCGCCCGAAGGCGGCTCTTATTACTTATCTCATCTACTCCATTTCTTACCTGCTTATAACAAAGCTCCCGAATGCCGGCAGAAGCTCGCTAAAGCCTTCGAGTTCTGCGCGAACAAAGTAAGAGCCGTTGCTCAGGTGCTCAACGTTGTAGTTTACTGCTTCGCCCGGATTCACGCGGAATGAAGCCACTTCATTGCCAATGCTCGAATATAGGCGGAGAGTGATCTTTTTACTACTCAGCAAACCTTTTTCCGACTGAATCGCACTGATTGGAATCAAAGCAGTGATCGCTATGCTTGATGAAGCCGGATTCGGATTTACTCTCACTTCCATTTTGTCCTGTGAAATAAGTTCTTCTCCGCCAAGATTCAGATAATCCGCCGTAAGTCCGATTCCTGACTTTTCAAATATATGCTGATTATCATTAACTGAATTAACATCAGGCAAGCCGCCAAATACGAGCGATTCGGTGTATCTCAGCGTTTTGTCAGTGTTTATCCACAAGAACCGGTATTCATCCCTGCTCCCGTTTACCAGCAGTAATTTGTTCAGGACAAAAATGCTGTCGTTCTGCATTGCTTTTACCACGTTAAATAACTTATGATCGCGTTTTCTTTCGATCATAAGTTTGATATTGTCCGAATATTTAGTATGCGTATAGTACGTCAAATCAAGTAAATCCCCAATTCTTATCCAATTGGTGGCTATCGTATCAAGCGAAATGCCTGATTTCGGATACCACGATACAAGCCGTGGAGATTTTAGAACCGAGCTCCCGTCCATGATAAAGAATGGTGTAGCCATAAACTGATGTGTGGCAGAATCGTTCTGAAAGCCTGTCATTACATATGAATAATTCTCATCGTCGGCATTGGTTTTGTTGAAGTATTGCTTTGACGAGCTTATGCCGTTGCTGCCACTATAAATTATTAGATTTTTAAACCAGTCGTCATCGTCTTTGATGAAAGGCAGGCGAGCAAGGTGTGGATAACTACCGGTTGAATAGAGAGTTCTGTTATATCGGTAAATAGTTATATTAGTATCCTGATTGCCCCATTCATCTCTTCCATCGTTATAGAGATGCCATTGCCCGTGATTAATCAATCCAATGGACAAATCCGAGTATAAATTACTCGTTATAAATGTCAAAACATAAGTGCTGTCGCCATACCTTCTGCCAACCTGATTGTTCCAAAGTGCTCCCTGAGAAACATTCGGTTCTGAAAGATTGCCGGATGTACTATAGAAACTGAACGGTTGAAGGCAATTCCAACAATTCTGATCATCATCAATATCAAGAGCACGCATTTTAATTCCTGAAAAAGCAATGGTTCCATCCTTATATTGCCAGTAAACTCTGTCCCATTGTGCTTTATCCAGCATCATATCTGAATATTCCTGGGTTTCTCGTGGCAATTTCAGATAATTATCAACCGGCCGGTAAACCTGCGGATAGCAGTCCATTCCCAAAGGCATCGTTTGTGGTGTTGGTGTTAAAAGTGCGTTCAGATTGTTGTCTGTCAGATTAATTCCAAAATGATCGCTTTGGCTTGAATCGCAAAGTGTTTGCGGAACATAGTGAACCAATGAGCCGTTTACATATTTCAGCCGCGAGTACATTATATTTCTAAATGATTCAGCTGCTGTAGAATACGCGAATGATGATATCCAATTTCTTTCCCAGGTGATTGCGCAGTCATCCTCGTCAACCATGATTCTTGAATATGTATTCAGCGAAGGATTCCTCGGTTTGAGCCGCCCGTCGTCCAGAGAAATAACGGTGTTGTTATTAATTACGTTCCTGTCCGACGGAATTTTGAATCCGGCCCTCATGCCAAACAATGAATCACCCCATGCATAAACATTACCTTCGGCCATTGCGCATATGCTCGGGTTGCCAAATCGGTTGTAAGTGTTTGCTGTGGTCGTAAAATATGCAATCTCTCGCGCGATCGGAGGATCTGACGGAGTGATATTTGCAGGAAATACAGTTTCAAGAATTGAACCGTATCCTACACTATCTTTGTGAGTTGATGCCAGCGGATCGAAAAATTCGGATACTATATAAACCATCGGTACGCCTGCAACCGAATCCCACCTGACAACCATGGACGGGTGATCGCAGGAAAGCGCCGAGTCCTGGTATAGCTTGTTTTCCTTTTTCGGGTTAACTCTCAGCTGAATGTTTTGCGTAATCGCAATTTCCGGCTCCCACTGAATATTATTTTTCGCTGTCAATGTCATAGTCTGTGCGCTCTTTCTGTAAAATACTCTATTTATCGATATATTGTTTACCGAAACAGTTTTTGTATAGCACGTATGATAAACTACCATAGAAGAAGATGTGTCCTTCGGCCCTAACTGCATAGCCGGGTATGCAATGAGTTTTGTCTGGTTGCTGTTGTCGAGCATCCCCTCAAATTCTGAAGGCTTTAGGATTTCAATTTTCAGCAGCTTACCCTCGCCAGGCAAAAGCCTTACCACAAGCTCCTTGTCCTGCCCGATCACGGTATCAATATTGTGGCAGTACTTGTCAGCCCGCCACCAGTAAGCCGGATTATTTCGCATATCAAGGCCGACTTCTGTGATTCTCAGGAATTTATATTTTGATTTATCTGGTAAGTTGAATGGGATATGAAGTTCGCGCGCACCATTGCGCCGCCACCAAAAATTATCCCATCTGTTCTTAATTGTCATGTCGGTATTGGTTACATATGAATCAATATCGGATTCGGAAATAAAATTCCATATCCTCGGATTGATGTTATTTCCGTGCATCAGGTCAAGACTATCCTCTTGCGACATAACAGCAGGAGGAATAATCATGTTATTAACTCTGCGATTTAGCAATCCCATATAGAAAACATCTGTACTTGTCGATCTTTTATCTTTAAGTATCGAAATATCGTAAAATGCTGAATCAATATTTCCATTCTGTTCACACTGGGGATTTGTCCCGTTACCTGCGACTATCGGATATGTTTTTATATCAAGCAGCTTCAAGCCGGTTTTTCTGGTGTATAATGGCGAGGCCTCATCCAATTCGTCATATGTTGAGCTCTGTGTCCGTACATATTGTCTGATGATGCTCAAACTGTTTATGTCGGCCGTTCCCGCAAAATCGTTATACTGATGCTCGAACACGCGGAACCCTTTGCCGTACCATGCCTGAAGCTGAAGGTTCATTAACAGAGTGTTATCTTCGGCTATCCAGTCGTGCATCTTTCTCATCTGTGCCCTTATCGAATGCCTGCCAACATAGAGATTGTTTGAATCAACACCAAACCAACTTCCGAAAATCGGTTTTGATACAAATCGATCAAACTGGTCGTCCATGCGTGAACGAATGAAATCGCCACCAACCGAATCGTGGTTAATGAATGCCCATGGATTAGATAATCCTAAACCACCAATTGAAAGGGCATTGTAATAATTTTGTCTCATGCCGATTCTTATTGCACTTGTATTGTTTGTGGGAGTGAATTTCCGGGTAAGTGTGTCGGTGTCCGGTCCGTCATAAACAAGCCCCTTCGCTCCGAGAATAATATTAAACCATTGCCACTGTCTTAATTCCTCCGCTGTTAATGGCCGGCCCTGCTGGTAAAAAGATATCAGACTGTCATTTGGTGTTACTCGGCAACCTGTTGGTGTTCGGCTTACTATCACCTGATTCAGTATAAAATATTGGGCCCAGAATGGTCGAACTGTGTCGTAGAGAAGTTTCCTGTAATTCTTGCTGTAGGATCTGTCGAAAACATATAAATTTTCAAAATGTCCCTGCCAAGATTCATCATAACTTCCGATAACTAAATTATATGCCGGCTTGGTTGGAGCAGCTAAAGCAATACCATTCCAATTTTTCGTTTCATAAATGCTTGGGCCGTTCAGCATCGGGTCTGTTTGCGTATTCGGGTACGCTCCGGAGCAAATTACAACTTCTCCTTTCGAACCGAAATATCCGTTCTTTAACCCGAGAGGCTGGTTTATAATTGCTCTGCCCGAGTCGTTTATATATGGGTTAGAAAATGCCCACGGGTAATATGGGACGGCAGTGCAGTTGTCGTAAAGATTCTTTCCCATCCAGTGCTCGCGCGGGTTTACGTAGTAATCGTAAAGCCCTGAGTATTCAACCTGATTCATTTCCTGGGCCGCGGCTCTGTTTAATATGTTATTAACATATCTTATTGCTGCCCAGTGGCACATTCTTGGCTCGTCGCGAACGTAAAGACGAGTAGGGTGATTATTAGTAAAATTAAAATTCGCCTCGGTGCCGGCACTGCCATTATCCTGACAATATGCCTGGCAGGCTTGGTTAACGCTGCTCTGTATTGTTGCTGCAAGTGCCGGTGGAGTAATGGAACCCGGCTGGATTTGCGTGGTGTTGTCATTCATCATACCCCTGAACAGGTATCTTGCTATCGGCGTCTCGAACCTGAACCAGTTTATTTTTACAGTGTCCGAGCCACGATATCGTACCCTGATGTCGATGCTCTTGACCTGTTGACCATTTGCAGGTACGTCAAGCTGCGGAAAATATGGATTGCCTGTTGACAATATACCATCACAAATAAACCTTGCGCTTATCGTAACCGGTTGGCCGCCGTTATTAAGATCCGAATATCTCAGAACGATTGTATGTGGTGTAGTTCCCGGAGTGTAATTCCTGTATATTCCATACTGTCCGCAGACGTCGGCTGCAGGTATCGACGTGAATAGTATTCTTCCCGTCGTATCATTCGCAAGAACATAAGGGCATTCAATTTCAAGAACCCTTGATGTATCTGCCAGCACGGCTCCAGTAAGTGTTAAATTCATTGAAAGGAACCATTCGTTCCCGTTGAACATTGCCGATACTAAAGAACGTCTGGAATTTCCAGCATTATCTGTATAATGCACATCACGTGAAAATTCAGGATAACCTCTGTCCACAGAAAGATAATGGCAAGCCAAATCATTATACCAGGAATTAATACTAACATCGCTAAATTTCAAAACATCGTTTGGATAAATTCCTGACAATGCCAATACTCCGTTTGCTGAATCGGCAGGTACAAGGCTTGGCCTGAGAAGCAGTTGCCTGTAAACCTGATTATCTCTTACTGTATTTTCTGTCAGTTTTGATAATGAATTTCTGAATCCGAATATCGACCTTTTCCCGTCGTTTGCAATCGAATCGGGAACGATTCCGAATGTGGCCGAATCGACCGTCAGCGCCGGGTCATATTGGGCGGACATAGCCTGAAACAGATCCATATCCGGGCCGTTTGCCGAAATTGTAGGCAGGTAAAGAATTTGTCTTTGATTTTGTGCCATATCGGCAGTACCTTCCGTAATTTGGCCGTAATTAACCCAGTTATCATGCGATTGATTCATCCTGAGTGCTTCAGTCATGGTTCGCGTCCAACCCCAGTGCCAACCGAGGCGGAAGAGAGTGTCGCGTGTGTCGAACTGGCTTACGGGATTGAAAACCGAGATATTGGTTTTTGATTCGAAGTTCTGAGCCGTTAATGTGCTGATAAATATCGTATTTAAGAGAAGCATAAAAAGCACTTTCCATGTTTTCACAGTATGTATCTCCTTACTTCTGTATGATAAGTTTGGTGGTAAGTATTTGTTTGTTCCCGAGGCCTGTAATCGTAAGGAAATATGCTCCCGGAGCAAGTCCCTTTGTATTCAATTGAGTAGTGTTTATTCCAGTGTCTGCCTGAATATTTGCGATCGTTTTAACGATTAGCCCTCTGCTGTCTGAAATATCAATCTTGAATATCCCGCTATTCTCAGCCACCCATTCGATAGAAAGTTCTGAAGAAGCCGGATTGGGAAGAATTTTAATTTCCGATGTACGAGCTGATTCCCGGATGTCGCATGGTGGAAAGGCAATACATGAAATTTCGTACTGCCCGGTTTTTCCGATAATCCACTTTTTTTTATCTGAAATAAAGATATTCGTTTGTGGCTGTTGTGAGGTAGCAATAAAACGTTTAACAAGCTCTTTTTTATCAAAGTCGATAATATCGTATATCCTTGTATTAAGATAATTAACATCGTCAACAAAGAGGTGCAGAAAGTGGTTATTGTTTGAAAAATAACCTAAATATCCTTCCGAATATTTATATTTATCGTTATTTTTTATATCATAAACCCAAGTATCGAGATAACCACTTTTTATGGTATATACAGCATATTGCAAATCATTGCTATAATAGCAATTATAAATGGTTTCGTTCTCATTTGTCTTGTACTTAACCGTCATACTGTCCGTGTCGATTATGTAGCCCCGACTTTTTAAGCTATGTCCGTCGCTTTCCTTTGCTGCCACTGCCATATACCTGTAGTCACGTGAGTTCCAACAGTTTTCGTATGATCCGTAATCCATGCCTATCTGTGATAGAATTTTCTTCTGCGAGATTGAGATTCTGCAGACTGCTATTTCGCCCGGATTATTAATGGAAAACTTGCCAATTCCAACCCAGATGAATTCATCCGGGTTCTGGGTCGGTGTGAAGTAGAAGAAGTTCGGAAAATAGTTCATCATGAACCTTACGTCCAGCGTTTCTTCTTTCCCGGTTGCAACGTCTTTTTTTATAATTGATTGTGGGAGTCTTCCATTATAGAAATAGAAAGATTTGGAATCTGGAGAAAAGTGAATGCAAGGATAAACTTCATCAGTTTTGTATCTTCCGATCAAACTGCAATCTTCAGAATTGTAAATCCTAAAAAAACTGCTGTAGTTCTTATCATCACCAATGAGATCAACAGGTAATGACTGTGAAAGTATCAGCTTGTCGTCTGGCGAAACGGCCACCCATAAAGTTGTGTCATTCACCACCCACTTAGGTTTGAGCGTGTCCAGCTGCTCGGCCCTTGCCGGCAGCAGGCCCGCCACGAAAGCAACTGTTAAACAAAGAACCCACTAAAAACTTCTTCATAAATACCTCAAAGTAATGAATTAAATCGCCGAGGCAGCACTTCCGCCCCGGATAAAGCATTCTGACTGCACAAGGCGTGCATTGTGCCGGCAGGAGGCTTTAATTTCTTTATGTTGCATTATTTGTGCCATTTATTATATAATCTTTGCAATGCGACTGATTCATCCCGAGGACTGCCGTTAGGCGCGGAGTCCAGCCCCAGTGCCAGCCAAGGCGGAAAGTGTTGTACCCGGCGTCGGCTTGAGTGTGAACCGTAACTCCGTTATTATAAATCGTGCTTGCCGGTTCATAGTCTTGGGCATTCATGCCTGTTAAAGCAGAAAGAAAGATAGTCAGGCTAAGAAATATTTTGGTTAATTTCATGATCTATCTCCCGACCATGAACTTGCCTGTAGCTTTCGTTTCCGCGCCTGAGATGATTCTCAGGAAGTATGTGCCACTCGTGAGTTCACTCGTATTGAGAGCGAAAGAGTTTATCCCGGGCAGGGCGTTAATTCCTTTCTTGGAAAGCACTACTTTGCCTTCCGTATTGTTCACTTCAAGTACGGCTGAGTATGGCGCCTCTGCCTGCCATTGAACATTAATTTCGCTGCTCGTGGGGCTGGGATAGACCGATATAGCAGCAGTTTTGCTTGTTTCTTCGCTTACTCCGGTAACGGGGAATGAGTAACAGATTACTTCACCACCGTCACTTATACCAATAGCTCGTTGATTATTGTCATCGATATAGATGTCCGATTCATTTTTAAAATATCTGTGAGGAAAAGCAACCTTTAACATTTTTCCTGTATCTACGTGATAAGTCGTTATTCTATCAGTAGTATAAGCATTTATGTATTGTCCGTTGTTTGAGAAATAGAACGGGCTTGATCCAGGAAATTCCTTGTATAACGAAAATCCTTCAGTATTCCGGATGTAGAGATTTGGAAATTTTGCACTTGATAAATTGTAAGCGCAAAAATTTCTGCTATTGCAAAAATGAACGTGATCGAATTCATTGCCTTCCTCTGACTGCCACACAGGTTTCAGGCTGTCAGTCGAGTAGATGTATGAGTGGTATTTCGTCGGGTCGCTCGGGTATGGGCCAATGTGAGTTATCGTAAAAGCTACGAACTTGTAGTCAGGTGAGTGCCAGATGTAGCCGAGATCGCCAATCGGAAGGATGATATCATTCAGCAATTTCTTCTGTGAGATAGAGATTCTGCTAAATGAAGAACCGTATTGGCCTCTTGCAAACCAAAAGTATTCATCCTCAACCTGAGTAGGAATAAAGGTACCAAATGCTGGGTGAACATCTTCAACGAATTTTGTGTCTATCTTTGATTTTTCTCCCGTTGCAAAATCAATCAAAATTATTTGATTTGTTTCGTGGTATTGTATTTTTTTGAGTCATTAGTAAAGTACACTTCATGTGTCCAAGGAGTAATCAAGAAATTGTTCAGCATTGTACCGTCATCTGCTTTGTAAATACTAATCGTGTCAATATCGTTTTTCCCGCTCCTAATCCCGGCCACAATTCACCATTAGGCGATAATATGGCATATTTTCCTTTTTGCACCCACTTCGGTGCAATTGTATCCACTTGCGCCCACGCTTGTGCAAACCCCGCCACGAAGGCAACTGTTAAACAAAGAACCAGCACTAACTTCTTCATAAATACCTCAAAGTAATGAATTAAATCGCCGAGGCAGCACTTCCGCCCCGGATAAAGCATTCTGACCGCACAACGCGTGCATTTTGCCGGCAGGATGCTTTAATTAGTTTATATAGCATTAGTTGTGCCAATGTCTCTTCTAACATCAATTTTTTCCAAAAGTCATTATAAAATTGTCCCCTCACAATGATATAGACACGGTTTTTACAGTAATCGGGACAAAAAGGTTCTGCACCGCGCGCAAAACTAAGATCTATATAACAATTACTGATGAAATTAAAATCAAGCGGCTAAGCGGTTTTTACGATGTAGCCGAAAGGTTTGAACAAATGTTCCGTTTATATGCTGTTTTTTTAGGTGCCCCGCAGGGTGATACTATCCGTCCCGTCAGAGTTCTCTTTCTGCCGTCATTCTGCCGTAGAGCTGCCACACACTCATGGCAAAGAATGTTTTGCCCGTGCTTGTCTTAAAACCGCTCTCGTTCAGTTTTCGGGCTATATTGTCGTAGCTGATATTCTGTTTTCTCATTGAATCTGCCAGAGCAAAGGCTTTCTTGTTATCATCGTTGGTGGCGGCTTTCTCTTTTCTGGCCTGTATGCTTTTTAACCTTGCCTCGGCAGTCAGGTTTTCAGGCTTCCCGAGAACAAAACCCTGCGCTTTTTTGGCCTTCAGTGCCTTCTTTGTCCTCTCCGAGATCATTTCCCGCTCCTGCTGGGCTATAAGGGCAAAGATTCCAATTGTCATAGTGTTGGCGTCCGGTATGTCGCAGCAGGTAAAATCCACCTTTGAATCCCTCAGCCGGAATATGAACCCGGCGTTTCGTGAAAGTCGGTCGAGCTTAGCTATAATCAGCGTGGCATTGTTGCCGTTGGCGTAGTCTATGGCTTTCTGGAGCTCGATTCTTTTGTCGTTCTTCCCGGATTCTATTTCAATGTACTCTGCAAGAAGAGTATTGCCACCGATATACTGTTTTACAGTATTCTTCTGGGCCAGAAGTCCTAGGCCCGAGCTGCCTTGTTTCTGCGTTGATACCCTGTAATAGGCCACATATTGCGTCATATTTTCCCTTTATAATATCTGACTAACGAACTTCTAACAAATATTATAACGCATAATAACTGAAATTGGCCATTCAAACAAGTATTATTATCAACCTGTTATGCTGTTTTTACAGATAGAAGAACTGGAAAGCCAGAAGCTTTGAGCTTACAGTAACAGACACCCTTTTTAATAACATATAAAAATGGTAAATATGGGCAAAAGAATAGAGCTTACTGCCTTTGCACGGCAAGTTGAATGTTCGTTTGGAAGCAGCTATAAACTGACTAAACTTTTTTTGCTTGCTAAATACATTGAACAAGCACATAGGGCTTCGCCGATATAGTAATTAATTATGCTATCAAAAATCATGCCTTATTTTCTTAACTGATTACATTTAATCCTTTAATACTAATATATATTAGTCTAATTGGCTAATATTATCACCTACTATCTGTTATTTCTTTCATATGTAATGCCTTAGCACCGTTAGTAAGCATATAATAGAACATTCGGTAAAGATAAGCTACCTCCTAATGATTGCTTTTCAATTTTTTGTCTTTTCAGCTTATAATTGACTTTTATTTGCGTATAGTTACGACAAAAGCATTTAGTTTTCCACAATACAAAAAAAATAATTACCATGCCAAAAAGTTTACACCTAATTAGCTATATTGCATTTACTGCTTTAATAAAGGCAGGGTAAATAAAAAAAAGCCGAAGCATTGAGCCTCGACTTAAGATAAAATATCTTTGCTTCGGAAATCAAAGATAGATAATCTTAAGAGATGGCACAAGATATTTTTGCAGATAGCTATGCTATTTTGCAGTTTCTTATTTGCTTTGGCATACGATCACTAATTTTTGGGGTATGTATGTCAAAAGACTTTATTTTTTCCGGCAACCTTGCTGCACATCTTGGATCAAGGTTTTACGGTATATCGGGATCTTGTATTAGAGCATACAAGTTTGCAACTATACACATTGATTGTTCCTGCATCGTTCAAGTAACAAACATTGAAGCCCCTGCTAACGGAGGATTTCATGTTTAACAACATTGAATATTCAAATAAAAGAACTGAATGCCCTGTGTGCCATAAACGCCACGCACTCGCTTCTATAATTTCAATCGATGGACAAAACGTCCAAAATGAAGGCTTTTATTATTGCCACGCTTGCGGCGCAAGAAGTTTTCCCAACACTACGCATTGCAGTAATTTTAAGTCCCGTTACTTGGTAGATCAAAAATCTACACCCAACATTAAAAAGCCTGATTACGAGCTTCTGCAAAAAGCTTATGATTATTCCATTGCCAACACCACGCAGTCTGGATTATTCAAGCATTTAGCCAGATTTGTTGAAACTGAAGCTTTGAAACAGCACTTTAATCAAAACAGTGTAGGTGCAGATACCGACGGAAATTGTATTTTTTGGACTTTAGAAGCTTCAGGACGTCCGATTAAGCCAAAAGTAATCCCTTACAACCCGTGGACAGGCAAGCGCATTAAAAATAACTACAATAGCGCTGGTGCAAGTGTGAACATTGAAGGTAGAAAATTCTACTTTACTATTCGCAATGGTTATATTTCTCATCGGTTGTTTGGACAAGAAAAACTAAAATGGCAGGTTAGTTACTCAATCAAAAATCATTCTAACCTTGAATATGCTGAAGCTCCGGTTATACTTGTAGAGTCTGAGAAATCAGCTTTGATCGCGCAAATTGAGTTTCCCCAATACATTTGGATAGCTACAAGCGGAGTAAATGGACTAACAAACGAGAGAGCAAAGTCTCTTATAGCAGAAACTGGCAATAGGAAAATCCTAATATGCTTCGATAACGACTGTGCTGGCACGGAAGGAAGTCAAAAAGTTTTGAATAAAATTGAGGCATTTGACGGTTTCGCTGAGATATTACAATTTAACGACGTCTTTCCAGATGCACCTAAGGGTAATGATTTTGCCGATATAATTTTATCAGATTATGACAATGAACTGATTGAAATGAGAATGCTTTACAATGATATCACTAATGCTGAGGCGAAGCAAAGATGAGTTCAAATATCGTAAAGTTAGAAACTGCCCTTCAGGCTAAAATAAAGAATAATGCTAAAAAGCCTCGCGAAAAACAAGGACAAAAGCCAGATGCTCAAACAAACGAAGTGTTATTCTCGGATAACTATGACGCCATTATCTTAGCTGAAAAATGGAAAAATTCAGCTTGCTATGATGCCATTGCTAAACAATGGTACTTCTATGAAACTGGACGTTGGCTTAAAGATGATAAAATGCAAAGACTTCAGTTGGCAATAGAAGTACTTGTGAAGCACTATAGCTTAATTCTAAATAGACTTAGCCGTAACGAATTTAACGATGCTATTAAGCGATTGAAAATTATCAAGTCTACAAAAGGAATTGAACAAATTTTAAAGCAGACTTCAGCATTATTAGCCGTTGTTACAAATGAATTTGAAGCAAAGCCATGGCTTTACAACATGGATAATGGCACATTAAATCTTGATACTATCAAGCTTGAGCCGCATTCACCAGACAATCTATGTTGGTTCAAATCGGGATTTATTTATGATACTTCCGCCAAGTGCCCTAATTGGGAAAAGTTTATTTCGGACATAGCTGAAGGACAAAACGACAAAATCTCTTGGATCAAATATCTAAAAAAATGGTGTGGTTACCTTCTTACCGGCAATACAGATTATCAAATGTGGTTATTCGCTTTTGGTTCTGGAAGAAATGGCAAAGGTACATTATTCAATACTTTGCGAATGCTAGAAAATGGTATTGATGCTTTCGGAAACATCAACAATGCAGGTTATTACTATGAAATACCTATCGAATTGCTATTTAAAAATTC
>Ga0183099_1001490_pt1 | contig 13479 bp, 11 predicted proteins | sample Biomet1_FD_127788 | JGI IMG/M metagenome (GOLD analysis project Ga0183099, IMG submission 127788) | Microbial communities from bioreactor (seeded with anoxic lake sediment) at LBNL, California, USA - Biofuel metagenome 1 | ecosystem: Engineered > Bioreactor > Anaerobic > Unclassified ... | reverse complement strand
TTTGCCTCGGCTTTTTTTCTGAGCCAGGATAATTTAACTGGGAAAATATATGAAAAAGATAATTATTGCGGGATCTTTGTTAATCGCAGCAGGCGTTGCTCATGCAGGTCTGTTGGATGCCGTCACTGACACGGCAACAGCGGTGACTTCAGCAAAAGATTCAGGTGTTTCTGCTGATCAGGCAGTTAAAGCAATATTGAAAACCAAGTTTCAAGAAAACGTCACCACTAAAGCGCAGGTGAAACAGAAACTGGGTGAACCAAAATCAACAGCCTCTGAAGATGCATTGGAAGTTTGGACCTACGACATGGACAGTGTGAACAATAAATTAAGCACTGTAACGGGTATCGCAAAAGCCTTAGGCAGCGATACATCTAAAGTTGAGAAAGTGGTTGAACTGAAATTCGAAGGCGATGTCATGAAGAGCTATGCGGTCGTTGATGCGGCAGGTTAATCGTTCATAGACTTCTCAAAACCAAAAAATAGTGCCGCCTATATTTTTAAGCGGCATTTATTTTAGCTCAAATGCTGATGGCATTCTGCCATTCAACCACTCTTCATAATTGACAAATATATTGTATTTATTGAACAAAAAGAGAGCTGCAAGTACTGTAATGGTTAATGCAATTGCTAGTTTTTTTCTGTTTTTGCAGTGGAGAAATAAGTTAACTAGTATTGATAAGTAGTTGCTGTTTAGCCCCGAGTGACTCGACTGTGTTGATGAAAATAATATTAAGAAAAGACGCTAATTCGTGTAATTGTTTCTTTCATTTTTTTTGCTAATATTTAAAGTAAGCAATGCCATCTTTGCCGCAATAATATAGGTCTGCTATTGGATCGTAGTACCCGCCTGGAACAAAAACCCTATATGTTTTTCCTTTTTCAAATAAATAGTCTTTAGTTATATTTATTATTCTTTTTGTCGAGTTATTTGGTGGTAAATCTTCATAGTCACTTAGTTTTGGTGTGTATTTGTCATAATGATAATACCCAATAAATGGAACATCTTTGCCATCTGTGGTTAAAAAAATATTGGGGTTTTTTATGAGGATTTTCATTGTTTCTTTTGGTTCATTTTTTAATGTAATCAATATTACTACATTGCTCTTTTCTTTTTTTGCAGTTACGTTGGTAATAATATTGAAGTCATTAGGACAGATTTCTGCATAGGTGTTTAATGATGCAATTAACAAGTACATATACAAACCAATCCTAAAAATCATCTATCCTCCAAATAATATTCAAAGCTATCTGCATGTTTTAATGCCAAATCGGGTCTTTTATTGGCTAGAAGGTGTGAGTTTTCTTTATAGTAAATATCTTTACCGTGATTGTAGTCAGGGAAATGATCTTGTGTAGGCCCAATGTTGTAAATATGAGATATTTCATGTGACAAAACACCAGCCGTTGACTCGGAACCATCATTTTTACTGTTCGACCAAAATTTTTCACCTAAGTGTATTTTCCCATGATCTTTCCATCCCTCTATTTTTGCATAAATATTTATATTGGCTAACGTCGGGTTATGTTTTAGAGTTAATTGTGATTTTTACAGTATCTCCTGAGGGCGTTGTAGCTTCAAAAAAGGGATTTTCATTGGTTGGCCAGATTAAAAATTCAGGCGCCTCTGGTAGATTTACAATACCACTTCTTCCGAGGAAATTACCTTTTTTATAAAGTTTTATAAAGCTAGGCTCTCTTGATGCGAAAAGAACAGAACGGTATAATTTGGATGTCCGCCATACCTCAATGTTATATTCTTTATCAGCACTGTATACTTTGTAACTAAATTTTCCATTTTTTATTCCATAACTAGCAAACATGGCTACAAAGGAGATTATAAATAATATAAGAAATATAGTGGCGTAGAGTTGTTTTTTTTTCATAAATCAATCATCGCATCAGTTTTTTGTGGTTCGAACCATTCTACATCTGAAAATACCACAAAATCGCCACCAGACTCTTTATTTTCGATCAAATGGTTTTCTCTCCAAGCACTAAAATCTTTATTAAATACAGGGACAAATCCGGGATATAGTTGATTCAGTTTTCGAAATCCGCCAGTATAATAGAGGGCCATGTATTGGGTGGTTTCAGCTTTGGATAGTACTCTTTTTTTACTCCAAATACCTAGGAATTCACTGTCTCCAGAAAACTCATAATTGTCTCTAATATATAAACCTAGTTTTTTAACAATGAAAACATCTTTCTTTATATGTTCCGAATGACCTATGATAGATAGTTTTAATGTTGCTTTTCCAAGAGCACCTCTTATTTCATCTATAGTGTCGAAATCTAATCCAAAACTCGTGTTTTTGATTGAACCAAGGATGTTTAATTCATAAGCATTCATTAGTTCATTTCCAATCTGTATTGGGGTTGTGGTGCCAGGTTTCCATCCATTCCTTGATAATATCTTTCGAATGAAATTTGTTGAGTTGTCATCCTTCCAATGATTTTTTTGTTATTTCAAATGCTGAGCTAGTAGAGTTAAATTTTTTTGCCCACTCTATATTTAAGATTTGATCATCATACCTATCTGAGTTCATTTTTCTTGAACTTTCTATGTTTGTTCTAATTTCATTAGTCATTACATATGCTTTAGAGTTGAACCATCTATTCATTAGGTCGGCAGCTACATTCCATCCCATTTCCCTCATTGCGGTAGGTATGTCATTTAGATAGAAAGTATCCTGATTGTATTTTTTACCTTCCTTGATGTCCTTTATAGATGTTTTACTTATATCTAAGGTCATTTTCTTGTCCTAGGTGCAATTTGAAATACATAATCTAATTTATGTTTTGAGGGGATTCTGTTGATATCAAATGAGTTTTACCATTTTTATCTAATATTCCTTCCTCGTATCCAAATGGTGTTTCTAGTCCATAGCAGAATTCAGTCAACGGCTCATTTTTTTTCATTGACGAGAACGAAATGCTCATTAAATTCTAGATTTTTAGGTGATAATATTTTGTTTTGAAATGATTCAATTACAAAACCTAAAGCTCTTTCACCAATTAATTTAAATAAGGATAAATTATTTTGTAACTCAGGTTTTTCATTGACAGGATTTATTTTTATTTTAAAACCTTGCATCTGAATTTCACTGTTGTTAATAATCAGGGTGCTGCCGCCAGCATCAAAACTCATGGCGGTTGTGGCTTCTAATACCATCGTTTGCCCTGCTTTTACGTGTAACTCTTGATCAATTTTGGTTAACCATTTCTTATTAATATGTAGATGGTGATTTTGCAATATATACAGATCTTGTTTGCCGGATATTGTCGTCAGGCGTTTTTTATTAATGGTCAGATGTGTTTCGCCCGATATTTGTTGTTGATCTTTTCCACCAATCCATAGATGTTCGTTGGCGCCAATTTCAGTGCGGCTGGTGCGTTTTACTTTACGATACCAGTTACGTTGCGCGTGCAGCACAATTTGTTCTTTGCCTTTTTGATCTTCAAAACGCAGCTCGTTGAAACCATTGCTATCAGGGCTTGATCGTGTGCGAAAACCACTTTGTGACTGGTTGGCTGGATATTGAATGGGTGGTGTATTCACGGCATTGTGCACGCAACCGATGACATAAGGGCGATCAATGTCATGTTCTAAAAAAGCGACGATCACCTCCTGACCAACACGAGGCAAAAATTGCTGACCGTAATTAGCGCCAGCCCAGCCTTGTGCAACTCGCAACCAGCAACTGGTTTTCTCATCGTCACTGTTTTCTCGATCCCAATGAAATTGCACTTTAATGCGTCCATATTCATCGGTATAAATTTCCTGATCCTCTGGGCCAGTCACCAGTGCGGTCTGAAAACCACTGGGCTGTGGTTTTTCACGGGTGTGTGGTAACGCGAATGGTGCATTTTTATGATGCAGCATCACTTGGTTTTGATAGCGACTACGGCCTTCGGCTAACTCTTTTAAGACCTGTGGTTGTGCGCCTTCATGTTGAATAGAGACCACTAGCCACATCAGATTTAATTCAGGCTGTGGGTGCTCGGTCACTGGCAGGAAGCTGCCGGGGTAGATATTCCGGACATTACTGCGGGCAAAAATACGCTGACGCTCGTGTTGTTGCTGAGCGAGAATCAAACTGGCTTTGCTTGCTGCTTGTGACTGAGCATCCTGTTGTGTGCCGTACTGATACCATTCATGTCTGGCGTGCGTGGTATTACCTGTGAGATTAAATCGAGGGCGGGTGAAATCATATTCATCCACCGTGGCCTGTTCTGCCGTAGCGGTGAATTGCCAGTTGAATTGGCTCAGGATGGGGTGATCTGGACTCTGCCCTGAATCGGGCTGATAGCTGACCGGATCAACCTTAGGGCAATGTTCCTTCCCATCGACAACTACCATCGTATGTTGGTCTGCGGTGTGTTCAAAATAGTAGAACAGGCCATAGCATTCACATAATCGCTGCAAGAAGTTCAGATCGGTTTCACCGTATTGTACGCAGTAGGTGAGCAACGGTTGTGGGCGTGTAGTTTGGATACGCAATGCCGCGGGGTTTAACCCTGCTTGTTGCCAGATTTCTTGAATAATGTCGGTGACAGATTGCTGTTGGAATATTCGCTGGTCGGTGCGGTAGTGCAGCAATTCTGCTTGTGGTGCAAGCTGGAATCGGTAGTGATGGTGGTGATTATCGGTTTTGATATGACCTGCACTCACCATTATGCCATGGATAAAGCGGGGCTGTGGCGTGTTTTGTAGAGTCAGACAAGCGGTTTGATGCTGCAATGCCATGATATCCAGCGCGTCTGAGTCACAGACCACATCAATTTCAAAATGGTAGTTTTTGCCTAATGCCTCTTCACCCGAAAAGCGTAATACACCTAATTCTTCACTGCAGCCATCAACGGTAAACAAAAACTGTGCTTCGTTTGCGGAAAAGAACCACATGTATTGACCCTTCCAAAGAGCTAATCGAGAAGAACTCGTCGAGAAAAAAGACACCGCATTCCCAAAAGGAGTGCGGTGCTGTTCGCATGGTGATTTAGTCGTTATCTGCTTAAGCCGACACCGGTGAGCGCCAGTCATCCGAGCCGGATGTTCCTGACACCTCATGTGTCCATTTGATGGCACGATAAGTCATATAGATGTCTTCCAGATGCGTGAAGTGCGCCAGAGAAGGATCTTGGCAATTAGGCATGCGTGCTTGCACGTCGACCACGATGGCATCGGTCAGTTCGGTGGTGAAATAATGCTCCTGCGTGCCAGCAGCAGAGGTGCGGTACCATTTGATTTTTACGCTTGGCAGACGTTCACCCGAGGTCAGAGAGTTATAAATCAGCGGGGAACATTTATCGAAAACCTTGCTGATTTTGACCGGTTTATGTACGCGCTGACCCGATGGCTGACCTGATTGTGGGTCGCGAGGCAAGACCACCTGATGTTCAAAACCTTGCACCATCACTTCATCTTCATGGCCTTCCTGATAGATGTTACCCACAGAGGCTTCAGTAAACGTACCGGCTGTGATCAGACCCTGTTTTTCACCGTTAATGGTCATATACGCGGGAGTTGGCATGTTCGTGCTCCTAGTTATTGTTAGATGCCGGAATTGGCATTCGGCATAGATAGAGCAGGGAACATGCCAGTATGGTTATATTTGTTAACTAATTGATAAATAATGTTTTATTTTAAAATTAAAGCGCAAGGGAACTATCAGGAAAACTAATACGAGGATTAAAAATGGACAGGATTTTTAGCTAACTAGCTGTTATTTAACAAGTTAAATATGATGTGCAGAATTTATGGCAATGAGCAGTTTTTTGCGTAAATAACTGAGGGCTTTTAGTCGACTTCATTCCCTCTGTTATTTCTGTCAGGCTTATTTCGGTTTTTTCTTATAACCACTCAGCATGCTATGTATCAGATTTTCACCCGTCAGATGGCTGACGATCACAACGGCTGTGATATGAATACCTGCACCCAGCATGGTTAGATTAGCAAAAAATTCATGCACTTCGCCCCAATCGATAAAGTCGGTTGCCATCGCCACACTGGCTTGCCAGCCATCATAGACATCAGCCAAACTGGCTAGCCAACCGCTCAGCCCGGTCAGTAATAATCCGCTTAGCAGACAGACGATCATCACCGCACCAGCAGGATTATGACCTTCGTAGTAAGGGTGTTCGCCACGCAGCATGGCGCGCATGTAGGACATAAATTCGGAATAATTCGGAATGAAATTTTTGAAGCGGGCATGTTTAGAGCCAATGACACCCCAGATCAGACGCGCCAGCACGAAACCAATCACGATGTAGCCGGCATAGCGGTGTAAGGTATTACCACGGGCAAAGGGCATGTCTCTGTCCGATAATAGGTAGTTACAGAAAAATAATGTGACGACCGTCCAGTGGAATATACGTACAAACGCATCCCAAACTTTGACTTTTTCGGATGAAAATTCCATCGATAATTCCTTTAACTAATGAAAGAGCAAATTTGGCTCTTTGAGCATATGTGACTAACCTAGCAGAGCTGCATTAACTTTTCCTTAATCGGGGCCGTGTGAAAACAAGCGAAGAGAAAGCTGATAGGGTCAGTTCATCAGGTGCGTTACTATGGGTAAAAGCGCTGTAGGCTGTAACAGGATGGAAGCATGAAATACTGGTTCGGAATGTTGGTTGGTGTATTAGTCAGTTGTCAGGCAGTACAGGCGGAAGAGGATGTCGTTTCGCCGTTATTGAAAGTGGTGCATTCACAGGTCGATTACCAGTTGAATGCTGATGGCTCGTATATCAAAACAGAAAAGCAGATCATCCAGCCGTTGACGAAAGAAGGCGTCGACATGGTCGCCAGTGACAGTCTGGGTTTTAGCAGTAAGCGAGAACAATACACTAAGATCAATGCTTATACGCAGAAAGTCGATGGCCGCAAACTGATGGTCGATGCGGATAAGATCTTTACGCAGGAAGACCCAGCAGCACAAGGCGCGCCGCAATATTCCGATTATAAATACCGCGCGTTTGCTTACCCCGATGTGGAAGTGGGCGATCAGGTGGTGCTGGAATCGACGCTCAAGGTGACGGAAGGTTCGTTTAAAGGCTATTTCACGGAAACGGAGTCGGTGAATCCGGCGGTGGTGGTGGATCTGGCAGAAGTGTCACTATCGCAACCTTCCAGCATGCCTAAGCTGAATCTGGATGTGCGTGGCTGGCAAGCCACCAAGGTGACAGAAAAAAATGGGCTGCGTCGTTATTACTGGGTTTATCGCCAGCCGAAAGCGGCACAGATCCACGGCGATGACTATGTTTCCGCGATTGATTATGCGCCGTTGATTGTGATGAGTTCGTTTGCTGATTGGAAACAACTGGCGGCGGCTTATCATCAGGGGGCGGTAGATAAGGCGCAGCCGACGAAGGCTATCCATTTGCTGGCCGATAAAATAGCTGCCGGACAGACGACGCATGAGCAACAAGCCAGAGCGCTGTATGACTGGGTACGGATCAATATCCGCTATGTAGGGATCTGGCTGGGTAACGGTGGCATCGTGCCACATAAAGCCGAGGATATTCTGCAAAACCGCTACGGCGATTGTAAAGACAAAGCCACCTTGCTGCAGGCGTTACTGGCGGCAAAAGGCATTACCAGTCAGCAAGTGTTAATCAATTTAGGTGATAGTTTTTATCGTTCATCGGTGGCGAATTCGGTGAGTTTTAATCATGCCATTTTGTATGTGCCGGAGATGAACACCTATCTGGATGCGACTGCCGAGTTGATCCCGTTTGGTTCGCTGCCGTTTGAAGATAGCGGCAAGCCGGTGTTGCGCGAAGACGGCACGTTGGCTTCTACGCCACTGAGTTCCGCCGCAAAAGATGCACTGCATATTTCCAGCAATCTTGAATTGAATCATGAAGGCAAATGGACGGGCAATACACAGATCAACGCCTCTGGCGCATTTAATCTGGCCTTACGTGGCATGGTGTTGGGGATTGATCCACATCGCGAAGATCAGTTTGTGAAACAGCATTTGCGCTTTGGCTTGCAACGCGGCAGTGGTCGTTTGCATAAGACGGACCCTTACGCGCTGGATGATGCCTATCAGATCAGTTCTGATTACAAACTGAGTAACCGGATCTCCATGAAGCAGTATGGGGCATTCCCTGTTCCTGCCGGTTTTACAGCACCCATCAACCTAGTGGATTATCTGTATATCACGGAAGCGCCGATGCGGCAGTTGAATCGGGTTTGTCATCCATCAAGTTTGGTGGAAGAGACCACCATCCGTTTGCCTGAAAATTTGAGTGTGCAGTTTTTACCGCAAAATCAAGATATTGAACGTGGGCGTTTCCATTATGTTGCCAAATATGAGCAGCAGGGCAACCAGATCAAGGTGACGCGAAAGGCGCTGGATAATGGCAAGGTTGGTGTTTGTTCGCCTGATGAAGTGGCGACATTGCACGAAATGGCGCAAGTGCTGAGTGAAGATTTGAATGCGCAGATTGGGTATAAACCGAAGAGTTCATAACGTTATTTATTAATAAAAGAGCCACCTTCCGGTGGCTCTTTTCGTTTAGCCTTTGGTCAGTTGATGTTGAAACTCATCGATACAACGCCGCGCCAGATCGACAAATTCATCGACATGTTTGCGCGTCATCACCAATGGCGGTGCGGCGATCATGCTGTCGTGGGTGGCACGCATGATGAGGTTGTTTTTAAAGCAGACATCGCGACATTGCAGCGCCAACGCATCCCCGTTGGCAAAGCGTTTACGACTGGCCTTGTCTTCCACCAATGTTACCGCAAAGAAATAACCGAGACTGCGCACATCATCGACCAGCGGATGATCATCAAACGCGTCATGCCAACGCTGGTGGGCATAGGGCATCACTTCCGTCTTCATCTTTTCGATGATGCGCTCTTTTTGCAAAATACGGATATTCGCCGCCGCGACCGCGCACGCCACCGGATGACCAGAGTAGGTGAAGCCGTGGTTGAAATCACCAGCCTGCATCAGCACTTCGGCAATGCTGTCGTGCACCAGCACGCCGCCAATCGGCATATAACCGGACGACAGCCCTTTCGCGATGGTCATCAGATGCGGTTTGATGCCGTAATAATCGCTGCCAAACCATTCGCCGGTGCGGCCAAAACCACAGATCACCTCATCGGCAATCAGCAATATGCCGTAATGACCGCAGATGCGCTGAATTTCCGGCCAGTAAGTGGCGGGTGGAATGATGATGCCGCCAGCACCTTGTACGGGTTCGCCAATAAAGGCAGCTACATTCTCAACACCCACTTCGAGGATTTTTTTCTCCAGTTCACGCGCAGCTTTAATGCCGTATTCTTCTGGCGATAAATCACCGCCATTGGCATACCAATAAGGTTGTTCAATATGCGTGATATTGGGGATCGGCAGATCGCCCTGCGCATGCATGTAATCCATGCCGCTGAGACTGGCACCACCAATGGTCGAACCGTGATAGGCGTTGGTGCGCGAGATAATGATCTTTTTCTTCGGTTGCCCAAGGCTTGCCCAGTAATGACGCACCATGCGGATCACGGTGTCATTGCCTTCGGAACCGGAGTTGGTATAAAAAATATGGTTAAAACCGGTCGGAGCTACCTTGGTGACGAGCTCCGATAACTCAGCCACTGGTGGGTGGGTGGTTTTAAAAAAAGTATTGTAAAACGGCAGCTCTAAGATCTGGTTATAGGCGGCTTCCGCCAGCTCTTTACGCCCGTAACCGATATTGACACACCACAACCCCGACATGGCATCAAAGATTTTATTGCCTTCTGAATCATAGAGATAAATACCATCTCCTTTGGTGATCACGCGGCTACCTTGCGCATTTAACGCGGCAGCATCAGAAAACGGGTGTAGATGGTGCGCGGCATCCATCTCCTGCCAGCGTTGGGTTTCGGGGTTGCCGCTGCGATTGTTAGTTGAGTAAATCAGTGGGTTATTCATAAGTGTTCTCCGATCTTACACATGCAGCAACAGATGTTTACGTTCCCAAGGGCTGATGACGCGCTTGTATTCGATGTATTCCGCCTCTTTCACGGCACAAAACGCATCGACAAACTTCTCACCCAAGACTTCGCGAATTGGCTGACAGGCGCGCAAATGGCTAACGGCTTCATCCAGATCGTGCGGGAACACACTCGGTAAACCATAGGCATCACTGGTCAGCGGCTCGGTCGGTTGCATCTGATTTTTAATACCGAGATAGGCGCTGGCTAAGGTGGCTGCCAGTGCCAGATAGGGGTTGCTATCAACACCGGGCAGACGGTTTTCAATCCGCCGTGCCGCAGGGTTTGAATGCGGTACACGGATGCCGCAAGAGCGGTTGTCATAACCCCATTGCACATTGATTGGCGCCGCCCAATAACGGGTCAGGCGGCGGTAGCTGTTTACAAAGGGTGCCATCAGCGCAATCACTTCCGGCAGATAGGCCTGCATGCCACCAATGGCGTGATAGAAATGCTCACTGGCGCGGCCATCGGGCAGCGAAAACACATTTTCACCGGTGACTTTATCTTTAATGCTCATATGAATGTGCATGGCGGAACCTGGTTCGTTTTCCATCGGTTTGGCCATAAAAGTCGCATACATGTTGCGGCGGATCGCCGCTTCCCGCACCGTGCGTTTGAACAGAAAGACCTGATCGGCGAGATCCAACGGTTCGCCGTGCAGGAAGTTGATCTCCATCTGACAGGCGCCGATCTCGTGGATCAGCGTATCGATCTGCAGATTCTGAATGTCGCAATAGTCATACACATCTTCAAACAGATCGTCATATTCGTTGACCGCATCAATTGAGTAAGCCTTGCGGCCTGTCTCTGGTCGCCCTGTTCGGCCTACTGGTGGGCGCAGTGGTAAGTCCGGGTCACGGTTCACTTCCACCAGATAGAACTCCATCTCCGGTGCGACAACGGGCTCCCAGCCCATTTCGGCATACAGTGCTAGCACACGACGCAGCACATAACGCGGCGCGATCTCCACCGGTGAGCCATCAAAATGGAAACAATCGTGGATCAATTGCGCCACCGGATCTTTCGCCCACGGCACCAGCCGTAAACTGTTCGGATCAGGCAGCAGGATCATGTCGGGATCGGTACTGGGAATGATATTTTCGGCATATTCGCCGGTCACGGTTTGCGCCAGCACCACTTGCGGCAGGCGCATGCCATCTTCTTCACTGAATTTCTCTTTCGGAATAATTTTACCGCGGGCAATGCCGGTGAAGTCGGGAGTGATGCATTCCACTTCGGTGATGCGGTGTTCGCGCATCCAATCGCTGATGATGCTCATGGCGTTATCTCCAATCCGTGGCGGGTAGCATGATGTTCACGACAAGCGCGGCCAAACGCCTGAAAAATGGCCTGTGATAATGGGTTTTCCTGATGACGCCACTCGGGGTGCCATTGCACGGCAAAGCTGAAACTTGAGGCATCTGTGACACTGAACGCTTCGACCAAGCCATCGGGGGCAGTGGCTTCCACCGTCAGTTGACTGGCTAACTCCTGCACCCCTTGGTGATGCAGCGAGTTGACCATCGCGTCGGTTTGCCCTGTCCATTGCTGCAACAAACCGTGCTCAGCAAAGTGAATGGGGTGGGCGATGCGACAGTATTTTTCATCGGCAGTGTTGCCGATATCGCGGTGATCCAGCATCCGTGGCTGTTCGTGCACTTTTTGATAGAGCGAGCCACCAAACGCGACATTCATCTCTTGAAAGCCACGACAGATCCCCAATACCGGCACGCCTTGCGCAACAGCCGCTCTGATCAGCGGCAGTGTCGTGGCATCGCGGATCGGGTCATTAAAATCGTTATCCAGCGGTAAGCCGCCGTAATGATAGGGCTCGATATTTGATGGGCTGCCGGTAAACAGCAGGCCATCGAGCGCCCCGAGTAATTGCGAAATCGGCAAGCTGTCTTGCAAGGCCGGGATCAGCAGCGGAAAACCGCCCGCGCCAACGCGCACCGCATCGACATATTGATCGCTTGCCAGATGGAAATAACGTTCATCTTTGATCTGCCAGTGACAGCAAATCACACCAATCATAGGTAACGACATACTGTTGTTGTCTAACCTTAACGGAGAGACACCCTTTAACTTGTCTATACCCTGCGTTCTTGAAGTTGCAGCGTCGTTGACGGCTTTCTCTCACCCCAATCACATAGTCTATCTATGTTCATGGGGATTCGTTCACTTGTCGCCTTGCTGCAACTCCAATTACTTTGGGTATAACAGAAAATGTAATTACGCAAACTCTGCGTAAGGAATGCGATAGCGGTATCAGCGCTAGGTGGCGGCAGGGGCGATGAGATGCTGGTGGAACGGTGCAGGGAGAAAGAAGGCAGGGCAATGCGTCGGCAACGGGTCGAGAATGTCGAGGGTTAAGCAGGGACATCGGGATGTCATGGAATGCGGCCGCATAGGCTCCTCCTTGTTACGCTAACTTGATAGATAGCTTCTGATGGATCAGAGCAAATTTGGTGCCATCAGAAACAGCGCTGATTACACCGCGATATGTGCTGTTAACAGACAGGGTTGCACCAATATGGTGTTTTTTGCACAAGAACAGCACTGATAGTATGGCAGACGGATTACAGCCTGATTACGTTATGGTACGAAACACGACACTGGCCTGAAAACTGCTTCGTGTTCCGACTAAAGTATAAATCAATAACAAAAAAGAGGTGGGTATGCGGACTTATGCTGAATGGCAATCGATGACGACTGCTCTCTCTATTGAATCCAGAGCGTTTATTGCCGGAAAATATATTACTGCACAATCAGATATGACGTTTCCGGTGCTGAATCCGGCGACAGGAAAAGTATTAACGCAAGTGGTAGCGTGTGGCCCGGCGGAAGTGGCTGCAGCGGTAGACTGCGCCAAAACACAATTTGAAAATGGTTGTTGGGCAGGCTTACCGGCGCGTGAACGCAAGCGTGTTTTATTGGCGTGGGCTGCGCTGATCCGCGAGCACACGGATGAATTAGCCTTATTGGAAACGCTGAATACCGGCAAGCCGATCAGCCATGCCATGGCGATTGATATCAGTAATACCGCTTATTGTGTGCAGTGGTTTGCTGAGGCGATCGATAAAATTCACGGCGAAGTGCCGGATATTGCCGCCAATTTACACGCAGTGATCAGCCATGAACCGATGGGCGTAGTCGCGGCGATTGTGCCGTGGAATTTCCCTTTGATGATGGCGAGCTGGAAATTTGCTCCCGCCTTAGCGGTGGGCAATTCCGTCATTCTGAAACCATCGGAAAAATCACCGTTAACGGCGATCAAGATGGCCGCGCTGGCGAAACAAGCGGGTATTCCTGATGGTGTCTTTAATGTGTTACCGGGTGATGGTTCGGTTGGGCAGTTACTGGCACACCACATGGATGTTGATTGCGTGGACCTTCACCCGCGCTGGCGAAACAAGCGGGTATTCCTGATGGTGTCTTTAATGTGTTACCGGGTGATGGTTCGGTTGGGCAGTTACTGGCACACC
>Ga0183099_1001489_pt1 | contig 13481 bp, 9 predicted proteins | sample Biomet1_FD_127788 | JGI IMG/M metagenome (GOLD analysis project Ga0183099, IMG submission 127788) | Microbial communities from bioreactor (seeded with anoxic lake sediment) at LBNL, California, USA - Biofuel metagenome 1 | ecosystem: Engineered > Bioreactor > Anaerobic > Unclassified ... | reverse complement strand
CGGCTTGCTCGTAACGGGCAACTCGCTCGGCTGTCATCTCAGGCGTCAAGACTAATCCCTTGGCCGCCAGCGCCCAGCTGACAAACTCGCTAAAGGTTCCGGATAGCCAGCTTTTCTGCAGATTAGGGACCGAAAGATACTCATCAACCCCGCGGATATCCCGCTGCAGCAGATCAAAGCCCAGCCGCCAGGTGAGTTCAATCTGCCGCAAACGACGCACCCGTTGTCCGGCGGTGACGGTCTCTTGCACTGTCATGCGTAGATCCTGGGTTGTCAGCTGCAGCGGACTATTCTTGCCTGCGTCCGACATCGGCTGATAGTTCGAACCTTCAATCAGATGATAACAACAAGGGGAAATACTCAACGCCCGAGTCTGCTGCTGGCTCGCCGCCTCGAGCAAACGCATATGCAAGGCGCCACAGGCATGTAAGGCAACCGCATGTTGCTCTGGACGGATAAAATCCCTTGCCTCCGCCGAAAATGCATCGGCACAGACAAAATCCATCGCCACCTTAGCGCGCTTGGCCAAGCGTTGGCCGGCATCGCAGAGTTCTGACTGCCACTCCAGACTGAGGACCGATTGCTTCGACTGAAAACCCAGCAGACGTCCCAAGTGTCCCTTCCCCGCACACCACTCCAGTACGGGGCCGCGCACGCCGGGCAGCGCAGCAGCAAAATGGCGCAACTGCTGCCATTTACGTCCCGGAATATAGTTGCCCAACACCTCGGGCACCGGCTCGGGAACTTTCGAGTTCAATGGCAGGGTACAAAGCGCGGACAAGGATCCAAGATCAGGAAACCAGGGCGTCAGCAGTGCCATCAAAGGGGTTGGATCGGCCTCCAGCGCAAACACTTGCTCCGGCGATAACTGATCGAGAAATGTCGCCAGCTCTGGAGCGCTCTCACGCCAGCAGTTGTCACGCCAATGAAACGGCTGACACTGCCAGAATGGCTGATAGCGAGTCAGCAGCTGATCCAGGGCTTCAAAACGGCGATAGAGCATCAATTTTTTCCCGCTTGCAGGCATAGCCAAAGGTTGGCCAGTCTATCGGGCTGGACGGCTGATCACCAGTTGCATGCAACACTTCTTTATTATGTTGCCAAGTAGCATAATATTGAGACTTTCAGCTAGAAAAATACTATTTCATGACCATTGATATAACGAACATGCTCCACATGAATGAGGTTTTGCTGATCTTTGTGGTGCTCGGGATCGGTCTGCTGGTTGGTAAACTGCGCATTGGCTCATTCCAGATCGGCAATACCATAGGTGTGCTGTTTACCGCCTTGCTGTTTGGCCAATTGGGTTTCAGCCTCACCGGTAGTGCTGGCAACATTGCGTTTATGCTCTTTATCTTTGCCGTTGGCATCGAAGCAGGCCCCCATTTTTTCAGCGTCTTTTTACGGGATGGACTACGCTATATCAGCCTGGCACTGGTCATCCTCACCTCAGCCCTGCTACTGACGTTCGGGCTGGCAAAACTATTCGATCTAGGACCGGGTCTGGCCGCAGGCATCCTAGCCGGTGCGCTCACCTCCACTCCAGCGCTGGTCGGCGCGCAAGACAGTCTGCAGAGTGGCTATCTGAGTATTCCGCACAATACCAGCATCAGTCAGCTTCTGGACAACATGAGTGTCGGTTATGCCCTCACCTATATGATTGGTTTGCTCGGGTTGATGCTGGTGGTGCGCTATCTCCCGGGACTGTTCAAACTCGACTTGTGTGAAGAGGCCCATAAGATTGCCCGCGAGCGAGGTCTTTCCGATCAATATGGCCGCAAGACCTATTTGCCGATCATTCGCGCCTATCGGGTCGGAACCGAATTGTCGGAGTGGATTGGCGGACGCACGCTGCGCGAAACCGGTATTTATCCCCACACCGGCTGCTATGTAGAACGCCTGCGACGCAATGGCATTGTGGCGGCCAGTCCGGATGGGAATACCGTGATCCAGGAAGGTGACGATATAGCCCTGCTCGGTTATCCCGAAAGCCACGAGAAACTCGATCTGAGTTACCGCAACGGCAAAGAAGTGTTTGATCGGGATCTGCTGGATCTGCAGATCGTGACCGAAGAGATAGTGGTCAAAAACGACAACTATGTCGGTAAGTATCTCATCGAGCTCAATCTGACTGGCAAGGGTTGCTTCTTGAATCGTATTGTTCGTTCACAGATCGAGATGCCACTGGATCGCAACATCATGCTGCAAAAAGGCGATGTACTGCAGATCAGTGGCGAAAAGCACCGTGTAGAGCGCCTCGCCAGCCGGATAGGTTTCATCAGCATTCACAGTCAAGCCTCCGATCTGGTGGCCTTTAGTACCTTTTTTGTCTGTGGTCTGCTCATCGGCAGTATCTCGCTGGTGTTCGGTCCTTTTCAATTTGGGCTCGGCAATGCCGTAGGCTTGCTACTCGGCGGCATTTTCATGGGTTATCTGGGCTCGACCCATCCGACCGTGGGTTACATCCCATCTGGTGTGCTGCGCTTTATCAAGGATCTGGGATTGACGCTGTTTATGGCCAGCATAGGACTCAAAGCCGGTGGCGGAGTCATCAGCCACCTGAGTGACAATGGACTATTGGTGCTGGTTGCCGGTGCCGTGGTGGCCGTGCTGCCGGTACTCATTGGCTATCTGTTCGGTATTCATGTGCTGAAGATGAATCCAGCGCTGCTGCTGGGCGCCATCACCGGAGCCCGGACATCGGCACCGGCCATGGAAGCGGTGAACAGCATGTCAGGGAGCTCGATCCCCGCCTTGGGCTATGCAGGCACCTATGCGGTGGCCAACGTGTTATTGACGCTAGCCGGAACCCTGATCATTGCTCTCTGGTTCTAAGTGCGGAATTCGAGTGCAGTCATTCGGCATCGAGCCGTGGCGATAGCCGTCAGTTCAGCACCAACAAACCGGGCTGCCCATGGCAGCCCGTTTTTCACATCTGTGGTTATCAAACTCTCACGCCGCTCCGTTACGCCGCATTCGAGAGTTGGCTAATGGTGGAATTCACCTCGGTAACGGTATTTTTGTGCACATGATCGGCCGTTGCAGGCATCACCAAGTGCCCCTTATCAAACTCGTAACCACCACGCCCCTGAATATAAATGCGCCCCTTGAAGAAGGTTTTCACGTACTTGGCAATCATGAACGGCAAGTATTTTTTGAAAATTCTCATAGTTATTCACCTTTTCTCGTACCACGCAATCTTAGGCATAGATTAGCGAGAAAAGTTCCGCCCGGATGAGATATCAATCTGCAAAAACGCAAAATTTTACCATTAAATGCGTTTAATCGGCCGCAATCACAGATTTTTCAGCAAGTGTGGCGCCTGTTGCCACAGCAAGGCCCCCGTGGAATCGTCGACTTCGACGGCAGCCATGGCCGAGGTGACAAACATGGGGGGTACCTGCACCGGACAGAGCTCAGCCACCAGATATCCCACCAGCGGCAAATGGCTAATCACCAGCACAGTGGCGATCTCATCCTGCAGCGCCAGTAATTCATCCACCACGCGGCTGGCGCGGCCATGGGGAACCAGTTCAGCGACGGTTTCGACCTTGGCGCCCGGAAACAGGTCACTGATAGTTTGCCAAGTTTGCTGAGCGCGCAAATAAGGGCTCACCAATACCAGATCCACCTGCGGGAGCTGCGACTGTAGCCAGTTGGCCATATTCCGGGAGTGCTGACGCCCTGTAGCAGTCAAGGCACGAGCGGCATCATCATCGGCACCGATAACAGCATCGCCGTGGCGCATAATCACGATTTTCATCGATAGGGTTCCCAGAAAAGACACAAGAAAACAGCGCGAGTTTACTGGCTTAGTGCTGGCTTCACAATGGGCGGCTCTCGCAGAAACGGTTTGCGCCCCCGTCGGCACCAGTCAATAATAACCCTGTAGATCAATAAAATGAGCGTATCCATGGGTCATCAAATCCTGCGTGTGCATACCAGTCCGAATGATCATCGCGCCTACCGTTACCTGACCCTGCCCAATCAGCTGCGAGTTTTGCTGATTGAAGACCACAAAACCGAGAAATCAGCCGCCGCCCTCGCCGTCAATACCGGTCATTTCGATGACCCGGGGGCACGACAGGGGATGGCTCATTTTCTGGAACATATGCTGTTTCTCGGTACCGAAACTTTCCCGCGGCCGGGGGAATATCAGGAATTTATCAATCGGCACGGCGGTAGTAACAACGCCTGGACCGGCACTGAATTTACCAATTATTACTTTGACCTCCAGCACGAGTGGTTTGCCGAGGGGTTGCAGCGTTTTGCGCAATTTTTTATCTGCCCGACCTTTGATGCCCAACTCGTCGATAAAGAGCGCAACGCCATCGACTCCGAGTTTCGGCTCAAACTGCAGGATGATGTCCGCCGGACCTATCAGGTGCACAAGGAAACCGTCAATCCGGATCACCCCTTTGCCAAATTTTCGGTCGGCAACTGGCAAACACTCGGCGATCGACCGGATGAATCGATCCGCAATGAATTGCTCCAGTTTTATCATGAGCATTACAGCGCCGATCGCATGACTCTGGTGGTGCAATCCAATGCGTCCCTCGCACAACAGCTACAGTGGGTAGAAACCTATTTTTCAGCCATTCCCGAGCGGGAAATCTCGCGCCATACCATCCAGACGCCGCTCTACCGACCGCAAGATATGGGGATCCGCATCGAGATCAAACCGGTGCGCGAAAGCCGGAAGCTGGTGGTCAGTTTTGCCCTGCCCAGCATAGAGCCCTTGTATCGCACCAAACCGCTGACCTTCATCAGTCACCTGTTGGGCTACGAGGGTAAGGGCAGTCTCTATTCCTGGTTAAAACACCAAGGCTGGGTGAACACCTTATCCGCCGGTAGTGGCGTCGGCGGGAGTAATTTCAAGGACTTTTGTGTCAGCTTCGGCTTGACCCCGGAAGGCGTTCACCACGAAGGCAGCATCATCGAATTATTGTTCGGTTATCTGGCTCTGATCCGTAAGCAAGGGGTTGAGGCCTGGCGCTACCAAGAAAAACGTCAGGTTCTAGATGCCATTTTTCGCTTCCAGGAAGGCAATCGCGCCATCGACAACGTATCGCACCTGGCGGTGAATATGCACCACTATGCCCCGGAACATATAGTGTCCGGGGACTATCTGATGGAAGAGTTCGATGCCGAACAAATCCATCACATGCTCGACTATTTGACGCCAGATAATATGCGTATTCAGCTGGCAGCCCCTCATGTGAAAACCGATCGGGTAGCCCGCTGGTATGACACGCCCTACCGGGTACAACCGATTGAGAGCCTCTGGCTGCGGCGCTGGCGCGATCCGGCGCCGTTGGATGGGCAACTGACACTGCCTGAGGCCAACCCCTTCATCTGTGATCGCCTGGAGCCCCATGGGGTGGATCCTGTCTACCCGGTGCCGCAATGCCTGATTGAGCGCGCGGGTATGCGCGTTTGGCATCTCCATGATCAGGAGTACCCGGTGCCGAAGGGAACCTTGTTCGTGGCGGTCGACAGTGAACATGCCGTACGTTCAGCCCGGCATATCGCCTTGATGCGGCTGACGGTGGAATTGCTGATCGATCATCTCAATGAGCTGACCTATCCCGCGGAAGTCGCCGGACTCAGTTACGACATCTATGCCCACCAAGGCGGCTTCACCCTGCAGCTGTCCGGATTCAGCAGCCGGTTGCCCCGCTTGTTGGAGCTGATCCTGAAGAATCGCACCTTTGGCCGCGTCGATCCGTTGCGCTTCAATATCATCAAGCAGCAACTGTTGCAGAACTGGCAAAACCAGAACAAGGGGCGGCCGATTTCCCAGCTGTTCACCCATCTGACCTGTGTGTTGCAACCGAACAATCCGCCGATTGAGCAACTGATCCCCCACCTCACCGAGCTCACCCACAGTGAGTTGCCGGAATTTGTGCGTCAGCTGTACAAAGCGGTCCACCTGGAGGTGCTGGCCCATGGCGATTGGCTGGAAGAGGAAGTACGACAAGTCGCAGGGCTGCTGGAGCGGGAATTGACACCCTTGAGCCTACCCAGCCGTGAAACCCGGCGTCGCCTGGTCGATATCAGCCAGCGCGGTACCCTGCGCAGGGAACTGGCCTGTGCCCATCAAGATTCGGCACTGCTCATCTACTACCAATCCCCTTCGTCTCATCCACGGGATATCGCCTGTTTCACCCTGGCGAATCACTTGCTGGCCTCGACTTTTTTTCATGAATTACGGACTCGCCAGCAGCTCGGTTATGTCGTCGGTACCGGGAATTTACCCCTCAATCGTCATCCGGGGTTGATCCTGTATATTCAATCCCCGGTGGCCGGCCCGCAGGAGTTACTGGATGCCATCGAACTCTTTATCGATGACTTCTATCTGGTGCTGATGGAATTATCCGAACAGACCTGGCAAGAGAGCAAACAAGGTCTGCTCGGTCAGTTACAGGAGAAGGACGCCAATCTGCGGACCCGCAGTCAACGCTTGTGGGTCAGCGTGGGTAGTCGGGATTTCCACTTTAATCAACGGGAGAAAGTTGCCGAGGCGGTTGCCCACATGAGCCGGGCCGAGATGATTCGATTCTTGCGCTCGTTGCGCAGTAGCCGCGCCGATCGGGTCATCTTGTGCAGTTACGGGGACCCGCATCAGGATGGAAACCGGATCCAAGAGGGTGAATTGATTGAAGATCTGGAGTCATTTCAGCGTCACAGTCGTAAATTCTGCAACGTCTAACCTGAACCACCGGGGCAAGATTGCCCCGGTGGTTGAACCTTGGTGGCAGGCTCCTGCCACGCTCAGTGCTCCTCGCCAGTTAAGCCCCCATGGGGATAAAATAGCTCTCCGGCTTCGGCGCGGCGCAACAAGCCGGCACAGGGGGCAAAACGCTCGCCATAATGACTCGCCAGCTCCTGCATCCGGATCACCACCGAGGCCGCACCGCGCTGATCCAGGTAGCGGAAGGGCCCGCCAGTAAAGGGTGGAAAGCCTATCCCGTACACAGCCGCCAGATCGCCATCCCGTGGTGAGGCAATCACCTCATCATCCAGACATCGCACGGCTTCGTTGAGCATCAACAGCAGACAGCGATCGACGATGAGTGATGCTTCGAGACGTTTCACCGGCAAGACCTTGAGTAGATCATAGAGCCGGCTGTCGGCGATTTTTTTCCCTCGCGCCGGATAGCGGTAGAAGCCTTGCTGGCTCTTGCGTCCCTTTCGGCCATCCGCCAGCATGGTTTCTAATACCGGACTCGGCGTGAAACGCGAACCATGGGCTTCGACCAGAATGGGACCAATCTTCGCCGCTACATCAAGCCCCACCTCATCCAGTAGGGCCAACGGTCCCACCGGAAAACCGGCATCCAGCAGCGTCTGGTCAATATCGGTAATCGTCTCGCCTTCCAGCAGCAGAGTCACGGCTTCATTCATGTAGGGGGCCAGGATCCGGTTGACATAAAACCCGGCACAATCCTGAACCACAATCGGCGTCTTGCCCTGCGCACGGGCGAGCGCCATAACAGTGGCCACCACCTCAGGCGCGGTTCCTGAGTGGGGAATGACCTCGACCAGCGGCATCTTTTCGACTGGGCTGAAATAGTGCAGCCCCACCACACGAGCCGGATCCGGCGCCCCCTCGGCGATCTGACGGATCGGCAACGACGAGGTATTGCTGGCAAAAATGGTCGCCCCATGACCGGCTGACTGCACCTCTGCGACCATCTGGCGTTTGAGCGCCAGATCTTCAAACACCGCCTCCACCACCACATCGAGTCGCTGGAAACCCCGATAATCGATGCAACCGCTCAACCGTGCCAACTGCTCACGGTAGCCGACCTCACTGAGCCGCCGTTTGCTCAGCTGGCGCTGCAAGGCTTGCCGGGAATGGCTGATGGCCCGATCCACTGCATCATAGCGAGTATCCTTGACTCGAACCGGCAGTTTTGCCTTATCCACGGTGACATGGGCGATCCCGGCCCCCATCAATCCGGCACCCAGTACGCCTACACGTCGCACCGGGAAGGGTTCAGCCCCTTGGTAAGCTTTCTCTTTTTTGTGCGCCGTACTGGCGTGGAATAGGCTCCGTAGCGCCTGAGATTCGGCCGAGAGCACCAGTTGGCCAAAGTTTCGGGCTTCCGCCTCCAATCCGGCACTCGTCCCCTGGGCCAGACCGATTTCCACCGTCGCCAGCAACTGTTCGGCCGCCGGGTAATTGCCGCGGGTCTTGGCCCGAGTTTGCTTGCTGGCTTGAGCCATCAACCAGCGTCGCAGGGGCGCACACTCGCCCATCAAGCGTTGCGTCCAGGGCATACGCGACCGCCGTTTGCCTTTGCCAATCCAATCGGTGGCGGCCTGCAGCAGTAGCGGTGTTGCCACGCGCACATCGGCAAGCCCCAACTGGCAAGCGCTCCGACCATCGACTTGGCGGCCGGTCAGCATCAGATCCAGCGCCTTGGGCAGGCCGATCAAGCGCGGTAATCGCTGGGTTCCCCCGGTACCCGGTATCAGTCCGAGCTGGATCTCCGGTAACCCAAGGCGGGTTTGCGGCGACTCGGTGACCACACGGTAATCGCATGCCAAGGCCAGCTCCAGGCCACCGCCCAGGCAGGAGCCATCGATAGCGGCAACCACCGGGAACGGCAAACTGGCCAGGCGGGTGAATAGTTGCTGTCCTTGCGCCGCTAATTGCTGCGCCTGTTCGGCACTGGTGCAGCCGTCCAGCATATGGATATCGGCACCGGCGATGAAATTGCCCGGTTTGGCCGAGTCGATGATCAGGCCCATGATGCTGGTATCGCTCTGCCAACGGCTCAGCAAGGCCGCAAACTCAGGGATCAGTGCTGCCTGCAGGGTATTGACACTTTCCCCCTGCACATCGAATGTCAGATGAATAATGCCGGTCGGTTCGACCTCGATACGGAAAAATTGGCTCATTCTGCAACCTCCCAAATCATGGCGACACCCAAACCACCCGCCGCACAGGCGGTGGTTAACCCAAGCCCACCTCCCCGGCGTCGCAATTCCCGCACCGTTTGCAAAATCATGCGGGCTCCCGTCGCAGCAAACGGATGTCCATAGGCCAAGGAGCCACCCAGCACATTGAAACGCTCCGGATCCACCTCACCCAGGGCCCGCTCTTGCCGTAACACGTCGCGGGCAAAGCGTTCATCTGCCATCAACTTCAGGTTACACAGCACTTGAGCCGCAAAAGCTTCGTGCATCTCCACCAGAGCCATGTCGCTAAGTTGGCAGCCACCACGGGCCAAGGCCTGGGGGATGGCATAGGTAGGGCCGAGCAGCATGTCTTGTTGCACCGGCAACCCGGCGAAGGCATAGCTGCGTAAGAAAGCCAGCGGGGTAAAGCCCAGCGCAGCAGCCCGTGTTTCGGTCATCAGTAGCAAGGCGGCAGCGCCATCGGTCATCGGCGAGGCATTTGCGGCCGTCACAGTGCCATATTGGCGATCAAACACCGGCTTGAGCCGTCGGTAGCTGGCTTCGTCAGAGTCAAAGCGGATGCAGTTATCCCGCAACAAGGGCTCATGACGGCCACCACACAGGATCGGGGCCACCTCCTCGGCAATATCACCGCGTTCCCAAGCGGCGGCGGCTAATGTATGGGAGCGATGAGCAAAGGCGTCCTGCTCTTCGCGGCCGATGCCATGTCGCTGCGCCATCTGTTCGGCACTCTGTCCCATGCTCAACCCGGTCGAGTATTCTGCCACCGCGGGGGCCACCGGTTTGAAATCGGCCAGCCGCAACTGACTAAGGAGTCGCAGGCGCTGGGGCAGCGTGCGTGCTTTGCTCAGCAGTAACAGGGTTTGTGCCAGCTTGGCCGTCACCCCGACCGGTAGCACCGACGAAGAATCGGCGCCACCGGCAATGCCCACTTGGCAGCGGCCTGCCAGCATGGCTTCAGCCACGTTGGCAACAGCCTGGAAACTGGTGGCGCAAGCACGGCTGACACTGTAAGCATCGGTGGCCACATCCAGTTGGGATCCCAGCACGATTTCGCGAGCAATGTTGGGGGCGGCCGGCATCTGGATCACTTGGCCAAAGACCAGCAAATCCACCACCGCCGGATCCACACCCGTGCGCCATATCAATTCATCGACCACCTGGCGGCCTAACTCCACGGCCGGTAATCCCAGATAAGCCGAGGCCTGCCTGGCAAATGGACTCCGCAAACCGCCGACCAGGGCAATCCGTTCACCCTGTGCCGTACGTAAACATGAAGCTCGGGTCATAGCATGCTCCTGCTCAAGAGAGGTCAGACCATTTCTGATACCATGATTTAACGGTATTTTTACAACTACTTATTCAGTCTGGCTCACAATGTGACGCGCTGCCTCAATTGCAGCCTGCCCATTATCCGGGTCCAGTAGTAAGATAGCGCCGTTTAAGGATGAACTAAGGCGTTGATATGTCGAGACAAGCGATAAATGCGGTGCGAGCCTACCTCAATGAGCAGGTTGTTGGACAACCCGAGCTGGTCGATGGACTGATCACAGCGCTGCTGGCCGATGGCCATATCCTGGTCGAAGGTCCTCCGGGTCTCGCCAAGACCCGGGCGATCAAGATGCTCGCCAACTGCATCGAAGGCCGTTTTCACCGGATCCAGTTCACGCCGGATTTGCTACCCGCCGACTTGACCGGGACCGATATCTATCGCCCGCAAGATGGCAGTTTTGTGTTCCAACCCGGCCCGCTGTTTCATCATTTATTGCTCGCCGATGAAATCAACCGCGCCCCGGCCAAGGTACAAAGTGCGTTGCTGGAAGCCATGGCCGAGCATCAAATCACCATAGGGCGTAAAAGCTACCAACTGCCCGAGTTGTTTTTGGTGATGGCTACCCAGAACCCCTTGGAACAAGAAGGCACCTATCCCCTGCCTGAGGCCCAGCTCGATCGCTTCATGCTGCACTTACAACTCGGCTATCCGGATGCCATGACCGAACTGTCCATCCTGCGTCTCAACTACGCCGAGTGTGCTCAGCAAGCCGAGATCACGCCACCGCGCCTGACTCAAGAGCAGCTGTTTTCCACCCGCCAGGAAGTACTCAAAGTCAAACTGGCTACGGCGATCGAGAACTATATTGTCACCCTGATCATGGCGACCCGCCGACCCCTGGGCTACGACGCCGAGCTGGCCCGCTGGCTCAGTTATGGTGCCAGCCCACGGGCAACCATGGCGCTGGCCCGCTGCTCACGGGTTCGAGCCTGGTTGCAAGGCCGCGATTTTGTCACCCCGGACGATGTGCAGGCCTGTGCCTATCCGATTACTGCGTCACCGACTGATCCTGAGTATGGAAGCCGAAGCCGATGGCATCGATGCCAACAAGGTGATCGCCCGCCTGCTGCAACGGGTCGTCGTGACATGAACGATGGCATTGCCTTGAGTCTGGAGCAGTTACTGCGCCCGCCCACGCTGGCACAGCTGCTGCCCTCACGCCAGGTGAGCGGCCAACGCACGGGTCTCCATCAGGCCAGCAGCAAGGGCCGCGGAATGGAGTTTGCCGAAGTGCGTCCTACCTTCCGGGGGATGATGTGCGCAGCATCGATTGGCGCATTACCGCGCGCACCGGCAAGCCACACACTAAGTTGTTCCGTGAAGAGCGGGATCGCTGCGTCTATACCTTGCTGGATCTGGATCCGGCCATGTATTTCGGCTCGCAAGGGCAACTCAAGTCCCGATTAGCCACCATCTTGGCCGCCGCAACCGCGTGGCAGGCACTGGAGCAGGGCGATAAAGTCGGCGGCGTGATCCTGTTGGGAGCAGAGCCCATTCGGCATAGTCCGGCGGGTCGCCGCAAGGATCTGCTGATGTGGTTGCAACAACTGTTGCAGGCCTATCAGCTGGGATTGACGCGGCCCGAGCCGCTGCTGAATATGACCGAAGGACTCAAACTACTCAGCCGAACGGTGCGCCCCGGCAGTCTGATCCACCTCATCAGCGATTTTTACCGCATGAGTGACAGCTCTTGGCTGTGGCTAAAACGCTTGAACAAATCCCATCAGGTGCACTGCTACCAAATCATGGACCGTTTGGAGGCGCAGCTGGTCGGTCAGGGAACTCTGGCCGCCGACAATGGCCGACAACAGGGCTTTCTGACCAGCCATGATGCCCGATTCATCCAGCATTACCGCCAGGTCGGTATGCATCGGCAACATGGCATAGTGCGTCAGCTGCGGGAGTCCAGTCAGCGATTTTACTGTCTGGATACCAGTCATCCGCAGAAGCGGGCGGCAGGAGCCACCCCATGAGTTATCCGCTGCAGCAGCTCAAGGATATTCATCCTGGCCCGCCACCGGCAGCCGATCTTCTGACCGGAGCGCTCAGCCTCACGCTGGTCTGTATCCTGCTGGCTGGCTTGGGCTTCTTGTGGTATCGGCTGTGGCCCCTGGTGCAGGCTTATCGACAACTGGCTCGATTATCACGTCAGGCGAAGTCGCAACACCCCGACTGGGTGCCCGCACTCAATCACTGGCTGAAGGCAACTGCCCTGCTGACATGGCCACGCTCGCAGATAGCCCCGCTGCATGGAGTCGCCTGGTTGAGTTTTCTCGATCAAACCGCACAGGGTGATTTCATGCCCTATGCCGCCTCGTGGAATGGCTGGCTATATGGCCAACAACCGATCAGCGAGCAGGAACAGCAAGCACTGCTGCGGAGCTGTCGCCGCTGGTTGCACGCCCAGATGGTGAGGTGTTTATGGTCACGTTAGGCTGGCCCTGGCTGTTGGTGCTGTTACCGCTTCCCCTGCTGATCCGGCTGTTGCCGGCCCGTCGGCAAGAGATTGAACCGCTGTATGTGGCAACCCTACCCCATCTGAGCCAACAAGCCCCTCACCGGAGCTACTCGCTGTTCTTGCTTGCGCTGCTGATCTGGAGTCTGCTGCTGCTGGCGCTGGCCCGCCCCGCCTGGCTCGGCGAGCCAGAGCCACTGGAGCGCCCCCACCGGGATCTGATGTTGGCCATCGACCTGTCTGGACAGCATGCGCACCATGGATATGCTGGAGCAAGGGCGCCCCGTCAATCGCTTGCAGGTCGTCAAACGCCAGTTGCGACAGTTTGTCGGCCAACGGGCCGGGGATCGGATCGGGCTGATTTTATTTGCCGATCACGCCTATCTGATGTCACCGCTGACCAGTGACTGGCGCACCTTACAAAGCTTTATCGACGAGCTGGATTTCAGCATGGCGGGCTATCTCACCTCGATTGGCGAGGCGATTGGCCTATCCATCAAGCGTTTCCGGGATGAAGGCAGCCGCCAGAAGCTGTTGATCCTGCTCAGTGACGGTCGCGATACCGTGGGCACAGTCTCACCGCTAGCGGCCGCCACCCTTGCCGCACAGCACCAGATGCGGATCTACACCATAGGGCTCGGGGCCGAGGTCGCTCTGGATGATCCCTTAGCCTCGGCGACCGATAATCCGGCCGCAGATCTGGACGAACAGACGCTGCGCGAGATTGCCCGTGTCACTCAGGGCCACTATTTCCGGGCCCGG
>Ga0183099_1001488_pt1 | contig 13481 bp, 13 predicted proteins | sample Biomet1_FD_127788 | JGI IMG/M metagenome (GOLD analysis project Ga0183099, IMG submission 127788) | Microbial communities from bioreactor (seeded with anoxic lake sediment) at LBNL, California, USA - Biofuel metagenome 1 | ecosystem: Engineered > Bioreactor > Anaerobic > Unclassified ... | reverse complement strand
CTGTTTCCAAGCCAAGGAAAAGACCGGCAAGGACGGCCTAGCCGTTTTATGCCTGCCCGCTTGTGTCGGGCTGCTCCGCAAAGGCTCGCTCTACTGAGGCTTATTGGCTTCCACGCGGATCGCTAAAGAACAAGAACCGTTCTATTTTGTCTGCGTTGGCGCATACAGGCGCGGGCTTGTTCCTGCTCTGGCTCGTGGGCACAACACAAGTGCAGCGCAAAAAGCGGAGCATGTGCGCGAACGCAATGGTGAGGGGCAGCGCCGGGCCAGAGACCTACAAGGAGTGCAGGAGTTGCGAAACGCTCAAGCATTCAGCATGGTACACGCAGCCACCCTGGTCGCAGAAGCCATTCTCCGCACGGCCAAAACAGTCGAAATAGCCTTCATTGCGCTGTGAAAGCCGGACGGACTCCACGCGGGCCAGCATCATCTCCTGGCTGGTCTGTGCGGCAGCACTTTTGGGCGCGCTCTTTTTGGCCACGGCCTTCTTTTCTACAGGCTTCTTCACTGTAGCTTTGGCTGAGGTTTTACCCTCTACGCGAGCCGGACTGGCCGCTTTGGTCGAGGTCTTTTTCGTCTTCTGGCTGGTCATTTTATCCCACTCCTGTTGCAAGGTAACAGCATAAGGAAAGGTACAGCTTTATGATACGACAAATAAATACGTGTGCAAGCACAATATGCGGCAAATTCGTTTGAAACGATCCTATTGCCGGGTTGCCTTGCAAAAGGCGGGCGATTTCACTAAACAGTGCGTACACAGTTAATCCGCATCTGGAGAACCCCATGAACGTGCTCGTCATTGGCTCCGGCGGCAGGGAACACGCCCTGTGCTGGAAGCTGGCTCAAAATTCCCGCGTTACCCGCGTTTTTGCTGCGCCCGGCAATGGGGGCACTGCCCGCGAGGCAACCAACGTCCCGGTTAAGGATGACGACATCCCCGGTCTCATCGCCCTGGCCAAGGCCGAGAGTGTCGGCCTTGTTGTTGTTGGGCCGGAGGCACCGCTTGCCGCGGGCATTGTGGACGCCATGACTGCGGAAAATATCCCCTGTTTTGGCCCCTGCGCCTATGCCGCCCAGTTGGAGGGCAGCAAGGCCTTTTCCAAAATGGTTATGCGTGCCGCTGGCGTGCCCACGGCGGACTTTGAGGTTTTTGACGACCCCGAGGCTGCCAAGGCGTATATCCGCAAGCAGGGTGCCCCCCTGGTGGTGAAGGCCGATGGTCTGGCTGCGGGCAAGGGCGTTGTGGTTGCCAAAACCGTGGACGAGGCCCTGGCCGCCATTGACGACATGATGACCGCCAAGAGCTTTGGCACCGCCGGAGCCCGTGTGGTGGTGGAGGCGGCGCTGATTGGCGAGGAAGCGAGCTTCTTGGCCTTCTGCGACGGCGAAAATTTTGCGCTGCTGCCCTCCGCCCAGGACCACAAGGCCGTTGGCGAAGGCGATACCGGCCCCAATACCGGCGGCATGGGCGCATACAGCCCGGCTCCGGTGCTGCCCCAGGAAAAATACGCCGAGACGGCTGAGCTGGTCATTCGGCCTATTTTGAAACACCTGGCCACTGCCGGTCACCCCTTCAAAGGCGTGCTGTACGCGGGGCTCATGTTCACCCCCAGCGGGCCCATGGTTCTGGAATACAACGTTCGTTTTGGCGACCCGGAGTGCCAGCCGCTGCTTATGCGCTTGGATGGCGACTTGCTCGACATCATGTTTGCGTGCATTGAGGGCCAGCTGACCCCGGATATGGTCCGCGTGAAACCGGAAACGGCGCTGTGCGTGGTTATTGCCGCGCCGGGCTACCCTGGCAGCTACCCCAAGGGCATGGAGATTACCGGTCTGGACGAGGCTGACCAGTGCTCGCGGAGCGATGCCCGTGTGAAGGTGTTCCAGGCAGGAACCGCAGTGCGCGAGGGCAAAACCGTGACCAGTGGTGGCCGCGTGCTGGGCGTGACAGCCCTGGGGGCCGACTTGGCCGAGGCCAAGAAGCGCGCCTATGACGCTGTGGCCACAGTAGGATTTGACGGCTGTTATTTCCGCCGCGACATCGGCGATAAGGGCATTGCCCGCAGCAAAAAGTAAGGAGAGAACATCATGGCTCACGTTGCCGTGTTCATGGGCAGTGCCTCGGACGAAGACCTGATGAAGCCTTGCGCCGAGGTGCTCGACAGCCTCGGTATCGACTACGTTTTTACCGTGACCAGCGCCCACCGCACGCCGGAGCGCACTGAGGCCCTGGTGAGCGAGCTGGAGGCTGGCGGCTGTCAGGTCTTCATTTGCGCCGCTGGCATGGCCGCGCACTTGGCCGGTGCTGTTGCCGCGCGTACCACCAAGCCTGTGCTGGGCGTGCCGCTGGCGGCCTCGCCCCTGGGTGGTATGGACGCGTTGCTGGCCACGGTGCAGATGCCTCCGGGTTTCCCGGTGGGCACCCTGGCTCTGGACAAGGCCGGTGCCAAGAACGCCGCCTGGATGGCCGCGCAGATTTTGGCCCTGGCTGACCCGGAGCTTGCTGCCCGCTTGAAGGCTGAACGCGCCGGGTTCCTGTCCTCAGTGGAGAAGGCCGCCGCCAAGGTGGAAAAGGCTGACGCCGAGCGCCGGGCCGAACGCCGCGCCAAAAACTCCGGCAAGTAGCGGGCTGCCATGTCTGCCCCCGTCATGTCCACCCACCAAGTGCCAGCGCCCCAGCTCCACGATGATAAAGGGCGCAATGTCAGTTACTTGCGCCTTTCCGTCACGGACCGGTGCAACCTGCGTTGCTTGTACTGCGAGGGCAGTATTTCCCCAAGGCTGACGCACAATGATGTGCTGCGTTATGAGGAATTGCTGGATTTGATGGGCTTGGCGGAGAACCTGGGCATTGGCAAGGTGCGGCTCACGGGTGGAGAGCCCTTTGCCCGCAAGGGATTCATGGAATTCATGGAGGCCGCGCGGTTGCGTTTTCCGGCCATGGATCTGCGGCTGACCAGCAACGCCACGCTCATCGCCCCCTATGCACAGCGGCTGGCCGCAGCCGGTGTGGAGCGCATCAATATCTCGCTCGATACGCTGAACCCGGAGCGTTTCCACAAGGTGACGGGCCAGGACCTGTACCGCGAGGTGCGCCAGGGCATAGACGCCTGCCTGGCCGCCGGAATCCGCGTCAAGATCAACGCCGTGGCCCTCAAGGGTGTCAACGACGACGAACTGCCTGGTTTTTTGCAACTGGCGCGGGAAAATCCCATCGACATCCGCTTTATCGAGTTCATGCCCATGGGCGGGGCCAGTTGGGCCTCGGAGCAGGTGTGGAGCGCGGAAGACATTCTGGCCCAGGCAAAGAATCTGGCCGAGCTGACGCCACTGGAGCGCGATGGTTTGGACTCGGGTCCGGCGCAGATGTTCTCCATTGCCGGTGGGCTGGGCCGCTTTGGGCTCATTACGCCCCTGTCCAACCACTTTTGCGCCACCTGTAACCGCCTGCGCATAACCAGCGGCGGTAACCTGCGCACTTGCCTGTTCTCAGACCGTGTGTTCCGCTTACGTCCGGCCCTGCGCCATGCCAAGCTGGGCCTGCCCTTTGTGGAGCGCATTCTCCGCCGCGCCTTGAAGGCCAAGCCCTTGGGCTTTGAGCTGCTGGCTGCGCGTCGCTCCGGCAAGGTGTGCACCACGGGCATGTCGGCCATCGGCGGTTAGCCGGGGCACCCGCCCGCAAAATGTCTTGCGCCCTCTGTATTGTGGACGTAGCATCGCCGCGTGGGGGAGCCAATTATATCATATAGCCTCGTCAAAAGGCTGCGCCTTATGCTCTGGGCCATGGTGCTGGTGCCTATCCTGACAGGTGTGGCCTTCTTTGTTTTGTTCTCCAGCCATCAGTTGCAGACCGAAACAGTGCGTGAGCTGAACGCCGTCTTGAGCATGCAACAGCAGTTTATTGAATACTACGTTCAGGAACGTGCACAGGATATAGACAGTCTGGCCAGCGATCCGCGTGTGTTGCAGCTTTCGCCCAACCACCTGCGCGAGCATTTCCTCCTCCAGTTGAAAAACGGCTCCGCCTTCAAGAACATCGCTTTTGTGGGCGAAGATGGTCGCATCGTAGTGGATACCATGTCCTCAGGCGCTATAGACGTCTCTGACAGAGAGTATTTTCGCCAGGCCAAAGAGGGGCGCAGATACGTTAGCGAGGCCTTGCGCAGCCGCGGTACAGGCCACTTGGTTCTCATTGTCTCCTCACCGATTCACGATGCCGCTGGGCGCTTTCGGGGGCTGGTGTTTGGCTCCGTGCCTTTGGAAACGCTGTTCCACTTTATGCAGACCATGCATACGGAAACCTCGACCCAGGTTTTGCTGTACCAGGCGGATGGCACCTTGCTTTCCCCACCTACGGAATCCGCACGCGCAAATCCCGCCTTGCGGCGGCACCTTGCGCAGGGTGATGTCGTGTTCGATACGGCCTTGGAAGGGAAAAGCCCTGAGGGCATTTACCACAATCTGGCGGGCGACCGTGTTGTGGGCAGCTCTTTGTGGGTGCTGAGCAAGCGCTGGTTGCTGGTGGCCGAGATGCCGGAAACATCCATTATGGCGGTTCATGCAACAGTGCTGGCTGTGCCTCTTATGGGCGCGCTGGTGTTGTTCCTCGTGTTTGGGCCTGCTGCGTTGCGGTTGGCCAGGTCGCTGGAGGCGCCATTGCAAAGGCTGGAGGAGCACGCCCGTAGCATTGAGGCCGGTGACTTTGAAATGACCTGCGAGCTGGAGCAGGACACTCGCGCTCCGGAGGAAGTTCGTCGGCTGAACTCGGCGTATTGCAAAATGGTGCAACGGGTGCAAGTGACTCTTGATGACTTGCGCCAGGCCACGCTCACCGACACGCTGACCGGAGCTCCTAATCGCAAGCGCATGTTGCAGGAGGGCCCGCGCCTTATCGATGCCTCCCTACGCGCTGGCCAGCCGGTAAGTTTCCTCATGCTTGACCTGGATCACTTCAAGAATGTGAACGACACGTATGGCCACGCGGCTGGCGATGAAGTGCTGCGGGCCTTTTCCCATGCCCTTGGGAGTCAGATACGGTTGTCGGATCTCTATGCTCGGATGGGCGGGGAGGAATTTGCCGTACTGGCGCCGAATGCCGGGCAGCGTGAGGCATTAGAACTGGCCGAGCGCATCCGCAAGGGGGTTGAAGCTCTGCATATCTCCGTGCCGGGGGGGGACTTGTCGATCACGGCCAGCATCGGCGTGGCGACTATGCTTGCTCAGCCGGGCACGAGCATGACCCTGGATGCCTTGGTGGCCTGCGCAGATAAGGCTATGTACAGGGCGAAGAATGACGGTCGCAACAGGGTTGCCAGCTGCAACGAAAGGAACTAGGCGAGACGGTTTGCGGCGGCCTAATTGGCGGGCCTGCCACCGTTCTTGCCGAATGTGTCGAGCTTCTTCTGCTCGCTACGCAGACGGACAATTTGTGTGCTGAAGCTGTTCTGCCCAGGGCGGCACAGGGGGCAGCCCTCGGAAACGATCATGCACTTTTCGTCCAGTCCGCGCGTGTCTACCCCCGCCCAGGTCAGCACCTTTGTGGTGTCTCCTGGATTCCAAAGAACAGGCTGGCCACACCTGGAGCATTCCACATACAAAAGCTCAAGGTCAAAAATGGGAACCTCCATAAACGCTTCTCTTGTTGAAGCTTTTATGGTGTCTGTCTGTGTCGAAGGGTGTCCGTGTCGTTTTTCTTTCTTATCCATAATTTAAGAATAAGCTTCCTCTTACAAAGTGCAAGACCCCAAGATGGGGGTCTCTCTGACCATTCGTACCTTTTTACGTATATTTTTGTCGATTCGGTCTTTACTTCCAACAAATCATTCTGTATTTTCTGCAATGTACTATCTTATGCAATAAAACGTGCTTGCACTATGCGGCCCGTGCAAGGCTACCCCCCCGAGGAGGACGCGATGGATGATTATTTGAAAGAAGCTTTGGACATAGTGAAGGCACAGGCCACCGTCCGGACAATGACCGAGGACGAAATTTTGTCCATGGTGAAGAGCCTTGCTGGGGGCATTCGCTCCATCAGCACTGGTGCCGTGGAAGAAGTTGAAGAGGCTGCTATACCTGCCAGTGACCCCAAAAAGGCCATTCGTGAGAAGAGCATCATTTGCCTCGAATCCGGCAAGGCCTTTAAGGTGCTGACAAAGCGGCACTTGGCTAAGTTCGGCCTGACTCCGGACGAATACCGGGAAAAGTGGGGCTATGCCAAGAAGCTGCCCTTGGTCTGCAAGGAATTGCAGCGCCAGCGCCGTAAAAAGATGAAGGACATGAAGCTGTGGGAAAAGCGCATCAAAAAATAGATTGTTGCGCGTATAGTGAGTAAAAAGGGCTGCAAGGCCCATACGAAAGGGGGCACACAGCCCCCTTTTTTTGCGCCTTGCGCGCGGGAAGTGAGCAACGCCCTGGTTACTTGGCGTGGCGCTTTTGCAGCCAGGCCCGCAGGATAATGGCGAACAGGTTCATGCTGAGCACCAGCGCGATGAGCACCAGTGCCGTGCCATACTGAATGGGGCGGGTCTTTTCGATCTCTGTACCCGCAGTGGCCAGCACGTAGATGTGATAGGGCAGGGCCATGACATCGGAGAAGATGGAGTTCGGCATCTTGGGGGTGTAAAACACAGCGGCAGTGAACATGATGGCGGCTGTTTCGCCCGCGGCGCGGCTGATGCCCAGGATGGAACCGGTGAGGATGCCGGGGAGAGCGCTGGGGAGCACCACGCGCCAGATGGTTTGCCACTTGGTTCCGCCCAGGGCCAGGGAGGCCTCGCGGTAGGTGGCGGGGACGCTGCGCAGGGCCTCCTCCGTGGTGCCTATGACCACAGGCAGGCAGAGCACGCCCAGGGTGAGCCAGCCTGCCAGCAAGGAAACGCCCAGGTGCATGGCGGTGACGAAGAGCCCCAAGCCAAACAGGCCGAAAACGACGGACGGCACACCTGCGAGGTTGTTCACACCCAAGCGGATGATGCGCATAAAGGTTCCGGGCCTGGCGTATTCGTGCAGGTAAATGGCGCTGGCAACGCCCAAAGGCATGGCAACGCCCATTGCTCCAAGGGAGAGCAGCAGCGTGCCCACGATGCACGGCCACACGCCGCCTTCGGTCATGTATTCGCGCGGAACATCGGTAAGAAAGTTCCAGCTAATGGCAGAAGCACCGTTTTTGACCAGGAAGCCGACGATGATGACCAGGGCTGCAGCCACGATGAGGATGGCACCGCGCAGCATCATGAAAGCCACCCACTGGTAGGCCCTGCGGCGCAGGTCGCGGCCGCTGGTGTGGCACAGTGATGTGCCGACGGATTTCGTTGAGATCAAAGGATTCATGGTTGTTGCTTGAACGGTCATGGTGTGAACCTCTTTGCGTTACAGCGAGGCCGCGCCGGCTTGGCTGTGCTTATGGGAAATGTAGTCGGCCAGGATGTTGAAGAACAGCGTGACCAGGAAGAGCACCATGGCTGTGGCGAAGAGCGCGTGGTAGTGGGGGCTGCGGAAGGGGGCCTCGGCCATTTCCGCAGCGATGCTTGCGGGCATGGGGCGTACAGGATCGAAAACCGAGGAGGGCAGCATTGCCGCGCCGCCTGCCACCATCAGCACAACCATGGTCTCGCCTATGGCCCGGCTCATGCCCAGGATAACGGCTGTGCCGATGCCGGAAAGAGCCGCCGGGATGGTGACGCGCATGAGTGTTTCCAAGTGCGTGGCGCCCAGGGCCAGGCTGGCTTCCTTCAGCTCACGCGGGACGGCGTAAATGGCATCCTCGCTGACGCTGGCAATGGTGGGCACGCTCATAAAGGCGAGCATGAGCGAGGCGTTGAAGAGATTCAGGCCCACGGAAAGATCGAAAAAGGATTGCAGGAAGGGTGCGAAGACCACCATGCCGAAGAAGCCGATGACGACCGAGGGCAGGCTGGCCAGCATCTCAATCACAGGCTTGGCCACGGCGCGCACGCGCGGGGTGGCGATTTCGGAAAGGTACACCGCGCTCATTACCCCCAGGGGGATGGCGAGCAGCGAGGAGAGCACGGTGACCAAACCGCTGGCGGCAAAAAGCGGGAAAATGCCGTAGTCGGGGTTGGCTTCATCCGTGGGGTACCAGTCCATGCCGAACAGGAAGTGCTTCACGCTCACAAAGCCGAAGGTGGGCAGCCCCTCCATGAACAGGAAAACCATGATGAGCGTCAGCACGGCAAGCGAGGTGACTGCTGTGAGCAGAAAAAGCTGCTTGATGACGGTTTCCTTGGTACGGCGTTGCATGTCTGGCCTCTCGTGTGCGTTGAGTTCTTTTGAGGAGTGACCGGCTGCCCGCCCCCTCCACCCGGAGGTGGTGAATGGGCCAGGGCGGGACAGCCGGTGCGCAAAGGAAGGTCTTCTTGGCGCTATAATGGGGGGAGTCTACTTCTTCTTGCCCTTCTTGGCGTCGCCCTTGGTGGCCTTCAGAGGAACGTAGTCAACCTGGGACACGATCTTCTGGCCGGCGTCGGAGAGGATATAGTTCACGAGCTGGGCCACATCGCCGGTGGGCTCGCCATTGGTGTACAGGTACAGGCCGCGGGAAACGGGGTAGGTGCCGTTCAGGGTATTTTCAACGCTGCCCGGAATGCCGTTGACGGTGACATCGCGCAGGCCGGGGGCCTTGGCGTAGGCCAGGCCCACGTAGCCGATGGCGTACTTGTTCTTGGCCACGGTCTGGGCCACGGCGCCGTTGCTGGCCTGCATCAGAGCGCCGGGGAACACGCGTTCCTTCTTCAACACGTGCTCATTCCAGTACTCAAAGGTGCCGGAGGAGGAGTCGCGGGAGATGACGACGATCTTGCCAGCATTGCCGCCCAGGTCCTTCCAGTCGGTGATCTTGCCGGTGTAGATGGCCTTCAACTGGTCCATGGTCAGGTTCTTGACCGGGTTGGCCGTATTGACGATGGGGGTGATGCAGTCATAAGCAATGGTGATCTGCTTGGGGGTCACGCCCTTTTCTTTGGCCTGCTTGATCTCGGTCTCTTTCATCTCGCGGCTCAACATGGCCAGCGGGGTGGAACCATCGATGAGGGCCTTGGCACCATCGCCGGAACCGGAGGCGGAAATGGAGATGGACACGCTCTTGTGCTTGGCCATAAAGGATTCAGCAGCCTTCTGCATCACCGGCTGAACGGTGGTGGAGCCTTTGACGGCGATGTCGGCGGCCATGGCGGTAGCGGCCATGCCCAGCACGGCGAGGGTGGAGAGTGCGGCAGAGAAAATGCGTTTCATGGATGTCCTCCAAAGGGGTTGATGTTCAACTGCTGTCGAGGCATCATATAGCTTCCTCATGTGACGGTTCTGTTACGGCCGCGAGAAAGGTGGGTGACGGGGATTGGGTCGCGTTGGCGTAAGGTCGAGCTCCGTGAGCTGTTTGCTGTAAACGCAGCTTCGGCACGGTCTGTGAAGATCCCGGACACGTACCGTCAGCATAGCATTTCGGCGGCAAAAAACGCCATGTAAAAAATCCAGTGCAGGCAGTACCGGGAGGAGCCTTGATGCAGGTTGATTACGCCATCATCGGCGCTGGCCCCACGGGCCTGGGCGCTGCGCGCAGACTGAGTGAGCTGGGCGCGGAGAGTTTTGTGGTGCTGGAAAAAAATGCCCACCCGGGCGGTCTTGCCTCCAGCCGTGTGGATAGCGCGGGGTACACCTGGGACATCGGCGGGCATGTCGTTTTTTCCCACTATGAATATTTCGACAATATGCTGGAGGAACTGCTGGGTGCGGACCAACTACGCCACCAGCGCAAAGCATATGTGCGCTCCAACGGGGCCTGGGTGCCCTACCCGTTCCAGAACAACATTCGCCACCTCCCGCGCGAGCCGAAATGGCGCTGCGTAGAGGGGCTGCTGCCTGGCAAAAGGCCGGAAGGTCCGGCGGAGAACTTCCGCGACTGGATCAACTGCGTCTTTGGCCGGGGCATTGCCGAGGTGTTTCTGTGGCCCTACAACTTCAAGGTTTGGGCCATTGATCCGGCACGCATGTCCGCCTCCTGGGTGGGGGAGCGGGTCAGCATCGTGGGGCTGGAGGGCGTGCTGAAGAACATTATTTTAGAGCTGGATGAAGTGGGCTGGGGGCCGAACAACCTCTTTGCCTTCCCCGCCGCTGGCGGTACGGGCGAAATTTTTCGCCGCATGGCTGCCCCTCTGGCCGGGCGCATCCGCTATAAGGAGTCCGTGGCCCGCATCGACGCGGAAAAACAGGTGCTGACCACCACGGCTGGCGAGAATATCGAGTACAAGCATCTGCTGAACACCGGCCCGCTGGATTTGCTGATTACGGAGCAGATGACCGCAGCGCCGGAATCCATGCGTCAGGCTGCGCGATTGCTCAAGCACAATGGAGTGTATGTGGCGGGCGTGGGCGTGGGGCAACGTTTTGCTCACCAGGGCGGGCGCGATGAGCGTTGTTGGATGTACTTCCCAGAGGACAACTGCCCGTTCTATCGTGTGACGAATTTTCATAACTATGCTCCGGCCAACGTGCCCGGCGCCAACCCAGATAAGTCTGCGTTCCTGTGCGAGACAAGCTATTCCGAGGATAAACCCGAGGATTTGAGCGGGCTTATGGAACGCACTATTGCCGGGTTGGTCAATGTGGACCTGTTGCCCGCCGCGGCCCGGGCCAAGGTGGAAAGCCGCTTTGAGATCAACATGGACTACGGCTACCCCGTGCCTTGCCTGGAGCGCGACCTGGCCCTGCGCACCGTGCAGCCCTGGCTGGAAAGCCACGGCATCTCTTCGCGCGGGCGTTTTGGCGGCTGGAAGTACGAGGTGGGCAACATGGACCATAGCGTGATGCAGGGCGTGGAGTGGGCTGAGCGTATGATTTTGAACACACAGGAGAAAACATACTCGTGGACATGACCCGTGTTGATTGCGCACCCTTCGAAGGCCGCCGGGAAAAGCTCAAGGCTCTGCTGACCGAGGCGAACATTCCGGCTTTGCTTGTGTCTTTCGCCGCCAACCGCTACTACCTCTCGGGCTTCGAGCTGTTTGACTCCCAGTGCAACGAGAGTGTGGGCTGGTTGGTGGTCACAGCCAGTGGCCGCGACATGCTGTTCACGGATCCGCGCTTTACGGACGCAGCCCTGCGCCTGTGGCCCTCGGACGATTTGTGCATTTACGGGGCAGGCAAACACGCGGCCATGGCGAAGTTTCTGCGTGGCCGTGGCATCACTTCCCTGGGGTACGATCCCAAGGCCATCAGCGTTTTTGACCACGAGAAGTTGCGCGAGCACTTCGGGCTGATTCCTGTCGAAGGGCTGGTGGAACGGCTGCGGCGCATCAAAGAGCCAAAGGAAATTGAGCTGTTGCATGCTGCCTGCGAGCTGAACCACCGGGTAATGCGCGCCCTGCCGGATATGCTCAAGCCCGGCATGACCGAGGCCGAGGCCTCTTGGGGCATTGAGCGCATGTTCCGGGAGATTGGCGCAGAGGGTATGAGCTTCCCGTCCATTGTGGGCGCGGGGAAGAATGCGGCGCTGCCCCACGCTATTCCCGGCGAAACCCTGCTGCGCGACAATGATTTGGTGCTGGTGGATACGGGTTGCCGTCTGAATGGCTATTGCTCCGACCAGACGCGCACCTTTTGGCTGGGCCGTGAACCGAGCGAGCGTTTTCAGGAAACCAAGCGGTTGGTCATCGCCGCGCAAAAGGCCGGTATGCAGGCCATGCGCCCCGGTGCGCCTATCGCGGGTGCCTACCACGCCGCCTATGCGGTGTTTGAGGAAGCGGGCGTTGCCGAGCAGTTCACGCACTCCCTGGGCCACGGCGTTGGCCTGGAAACCCACGAGGGACCGAGCATTGGCCCGCGTACGGAAGGTGTGTTCCTGCCGGGCATGGTGATTACCGCGGAGCCGGGCCTGTACGATGCCGCCTGGGGGGGCATTCGCTGGGAGTACATGGTGGTGGTGACGGAAGAAGGCTGCGTGGCCTTGTAGCGCACGAATCCTCGTGCTGTGATCCGCGCCCTTCCCTGTTCCTGCGTGCCTTGTAACATTCCATAGCAACACACAAATTTCTAACAACAACAAGGAACAACAATGCCCAACGCCTATCGTTTTGGCCACGTGGCCCTTATGGGCCCGCCTAATGCCGGCAAAAGCACGTTGATGAATCACCTACTGGGCCAGAAGATCGCCATTGTCTCGCCCAAGCCGCAGACCACCCGCAATGCCATTAGTGGTATTCTGACCTCCGATGAGGCTCAGGTGGTGTTCTTGGATACTCCGGGCGTGCACCGCCTGGGCGGCCGCATGAATCGCCTGTTGCTCGATGCCGCCTGGGGAGCCTTGCACCTGGCCGATGCCGTGGTGCTGTTGCTGGATGCCCAGCTGTACATCAAAAAGCCGCAGTTGTTCGACCGCGAAATTCGGCCACTGGCTGACCGTTTGGCCGAACTCGACCGGCCTGTGTTCATCGCCGCCAACAAAACGGACACCATCAGCGACAAGACCAAGCTGCTGCCGCTGTTTCAGCGCATTGCCGAGGCCTTTCCGCAGGCCGAGATTTTTCCTGTCTCCGCCTCCACTGGCGACGGGACCAAGGAAATGATGCTGCGTGTCATGAAAGAGCTGCCCGAGGGCGAGGCCCAGTACCCCGAGGACCAGATGTCCACGGCCTCCATGCGTTTCCTGGCGGCGGAGACCATCCGCGAGAAGCTGTTTTTGCAGCTGGAGCAGGAGTTGCCCTATTCCACCCTGGTGGAGATTGAGACCTGGGATGAGCCGGAGACTGGACCGGTACACATCGCCGCCGCCATCCACGTGGCGCGGGCCAGCCACAAGGGCATGGTTATCGGCAAGGGCGGACAGATGCTGAAGAAGATTGGCACCGATGCGCGCCTGGAGTTGGAAGTGCTCATGGAGCGGCAGGTGCAGTTGGAGCTGTGGGTGCGCGTGCGCGAGGACTGGACCGAAGATCCCGGCTTTCTGCGCGAGATGGGCCTGGGCGACTAAGCCGCCTCGCTTTTATCGAAGCAGCCGCTACTTCTGGCAGTTTTCGCAGAAGGTGCTGGTGCGCCCTGCCACTTTGGCGCTTGTCATCAGCCTGCGGCACACGGTGCAAGGCTGGCCTTCGCGTCCGTAGGCCATGAAGCTGTTTTGGAACGCCCCGGCATCTCCGTGGGCGTTGCGATAATCGCGGATGGAACTGCCGTTTTCCGCAATGGCCTGGGTCAGCACGGCCTGAATGGCGGCAAACAGCTTTGCCAACCCCGTCGCGCCGATGTTGCAGGCTGGGGTGTCTGGCCGGATGCCTGCTCGGAACAGCGATTCATCCGCATAAATATTGCCGATTCCTGCGATGATGTGCTGGTCGAGCAACAACGCTTTGATGCGCGCCCTGCTCGACTTGCCGCTCCCCTTCTTACCTGTTGACGCGATGCGCTGCTGGAAGTCCTCAGCGGTAATCTCCAGCGGCTCCGGGCCGCGGTCGCGGGAGAAAGGCCAGTGCTCGATG
>Ga0183099_1001486_pt1 | contig 13483 bp, 15 predicted proteins | sample Biomet1_FD_127788 | JGI IMG/M metagenome (GOLD analysis project Ga0183099, IMG submission 127788) | Microbial communities from bioreactor (seeded with anoxic lake sediment) at LBNL, California, USA - Biofuel metagenome 1 | ecosystem: Engineered > Bioreactor > Anaerobic > Unclassified ... | reverse complement strand
CCTTTAAATAAACCGGATGAATTTAATGTTTTATTTAAGCTCAACGAAAACTTAGCTGCTGTTTTCGCTCTGAACAATCCTTGGCTTGAATTAGCCTACAGCGAAGTTGCTGATTGTGCAGACGGTGGTACCGGTATTTTACGTATTAGCCTATCTCCCTCTACTTCTATTTCCTTTATTCAAGATTATCTATCAGGTTTTAGTATTAAAAACCCCAAGTAGGCTATGAACTTTATGAAGTTCCTATAGCTGAGCAAAACTGAACAACTTTTAAATGGCTTCACGGAAATAGGTATTGCCAATGCCCCTTTAAATAAACCGGATGAATTTAATGTTTTATTTAAGCTCAACGAAAACTTAGCTGCTGTTTTCGCTCTGAACAATCCTTGGCTTAGTCCTTTATGTGATACGGTTACTTTACACGAGTTGCATGGTGTGCCACTCTGTCTATCTCGCGGATGCTCTTCTCTTTTTAAAGAAACTTGTTCTAAAGATCACTGTACCCCTAATATATTGAGCATTAATACTACAAAATTAGCTTGTATTACTTGGGCAAAAGTAGGGCTAGGAGTGGCTATTGTTCCTGTAAGTTTTTCTGAAATTTTTGAAGCTGATGTTTGCTATAAACTGATCAATGATTCCCGCTTAAAAGTCAGTGAAACTTTTGTCACTGTAAAAGGCAGGCCGTTGTCCCCTGTAGCCCAGAGATTTTTGAATTATTGTTCTTCAATTTAAACGCAAAAAAGACAGTGCAGAATTTAATATTCTGCACTGCCTTTTAAATTATCTAAATGACCAAGTCTATATGATTTTATACAACCTTTGTTTTAGAAACAACCTGTTTACTGGCTTCACCATTGTTTTTTAAAATTGCCCAGAGCGGACCTGCTAAGAAGGTTGAAGTATAGAAACCACTAGCAAAACCAACTAACATAGCAAAAGAGAAGTTATGTTCTAGTATCCCCACCAAATAGGAATATGGCAACTACGGCAAATAAAGTAGAAAGCATAGTATACACTGAACGAGTCATACATTGCCAAATACTTCTATCAACCATTTCGCCCAAATCTTCACTACGTCGATGTGTTTTCAAATTCTCCCGAATTCTATCGAATATTACAATAGTACCATTAACGGAATAACCAACTACAGTTAAAAGGGCAGCTACAAAAGACGAGTCTATTTCCAAATGAAATAAGGAGAAATAGCATAGTACCACAGTAACGTCAATTACTAACCCAATAATGGCGGCAATAGCAAATTTAAATTCAAAACGATAAGTAATATATATAATCATCAAAACCCAAGATAAAACAACAGCTAAAGCTGCTTGTTGTACTAGCTCGCTACCTACAGTAGCACCTACCTGCTCTACTCTTAGGATTTGATATTCCCCAAGTTTAGAAGTCAAATCACTCATAACAGCGCGGCGATCATCATCATCAAGGATACCGGTTCTGATTAAAACTGACTCGCTAGTGGTAATATTAGTGTCAGAAGTTCCCAGCTGAATGACACTATTTCCCAGGTCATGTTCTTTCAATACATCACGAACTTGAGAAACACTAACAGGTGAATTGAATTTTAAATCAATAATGCTGCCACCTGTAAAATCAATTCCCAAATTAAAGCTCTGCATAAACATAGAGCCAATTCCTACCAACATGAAAACAATAGTAACAGCAAAAAACATTTTATAATTTTTTACAATAGAGAACACTATTTTTCCACCTCCTTTTTAGGAGCAGACGCACCATAAAAAGCAGGATTTGAAGAAATATTGCTAGCAACTAAGAAGCGCAGCATATAGCGTGTAACTGTGACAGCTGTAAACATACTAATAACAACACCAAGGGCTAAGGTAATAGCAAAGCCCTTAATAGGTCCCGTTCCCAAGTAAAATAAGACTGCCGCCGCCATTATTGTAGTTATGTTAGAATCAAAAATAGTCACGAAAGCACGAGAAAAACCTGCCTCTATTGAAGACCGCAACGTTTTGCCACTTTGAATTTCTTCTTTAAATCTTTCAAAAATCAAAACATTGGCATCAACTGCCATACCTATGGAAAGTATTATACCTGCTATACCCGGCAGTGTTAATGTAGCATTCAATCCACGCATAATTGCTAGAAGCAATAAAGTATAGAACAAAAGGACCATATCAGCAACCACTCCGGAAGCACGATAATAAAGGGCCATGAAAAGAAAAATTCCCGCTAAACCAATAGCAAAAGCCTTGACACTTTTATCCTTAGAATCCTGTCCTAAGGTAGGCCCTACGGTTCTATTTTCCAAAATTTGTAAAGTAACAGGCAAAGAGCCACTGCGCAATAAAATCGACAAATGTTCTGCTTCTTCTACACTACGGGAACCGGAAATTTGAGCTTTTCCTCCGGTAATAGCTTCGTTAACTACAGGGGAGGTAAGTACTTCTCCATCTAATAATATGGAAATTTGCTTACCAATATTTTGAGAAGTTAAAAGTGCGAATTTCTTACCCCCCTCTTCACTGAAGTCAAGACCAACAACAGGTTTACCATTTTGACCAACCGTTGCCTTAGAATCCTTCAAATCTTTACCGGTCATAACGGTCTTACCACTCATGTCCTTGAACTCCAAAAGAGCTGTACGACCTAACATAGCAATTGCTTTTTCAGGATCTTTTACACCAGGCAATTCTACAATAATGCGATCCTTGCCTTGGCGCTGAATAACCGGCTCTGTCAATCCTAATTCATTAACGCGTCTCTCGATAATCTTAACTGATCTGTTTAAAGCATCATCATCCACTTTAGCATTTGGCGTATCCACTGCTTGTAAAACTACATGAGTCCCGCCCTGCAAATCAAGCCCCTGCTTGACTGTAGAAGCTAAGGGCTTTATAAAAAGCCCAAAAGACACCACAATTGCCACAACCAAAATTAAAAATTTGGTCATATTATCCCATCTCAAATTTTTCTCCTCCTAACAACTACTATTAATTAATCTTTTATTCACATGCAATTAATGACTTTTCAGTTACTAAATACTGCATATTAATATCGTATTCGGCTGCGGATATTTTATCTACCACCTGTATTGCATGAGCCACTCCCATGGTAGCTGCCTGCGTTGCTTGAGGGAGAAATCGGTCATAATAACCTTTGCCCATACCCATACGTGCTCCAAGCTTGGTAAAACCTACGCCAGGTACTAAAATTAAATCCACTGTCTGGGGTGAGATAATCTCACAAGGTTCCTTAGGAGTACGAATGGAAAACTTATCCAAACACATATTACCCATTTCCATTAGTCTTACTGCCTGCATAAAATTTAAGCCATAAACAACTTGGGGTACGCAAACTATTTTACCACCAGCAAGCGCTTGTTGCAAGACAAAGTCTACTGAAGCTTCCTTGCTAAACGCTAAATACCCCATTATAATATCAGCTTTTTTGTAAAGTTCACTACCCAAAATCCGTTTAGCAATTAATATGCTATTTGAACAGACTTCTTCTTCCGTCAAAGCTGCTCTTTTAGCTTGCAACAGCTTTCTTTCTATTTTTTTACTCATTTTCTATTTGTTTTCTATTTCTTCTTGAGAATGACTTATAGCACCCTTGATAACTTTTACTTCAACGTCATCAGCAATTTTCAAAATAATATTATTTTCATTAACTTTAACAATTTCACCACAAACGCCACCTAAAGTAACTACTTTATCTCCGCGTCTTAAGGCACTCAACATATCCGCCCTTTTCTTCTGTTCTTTTTTTTGCGGCCTATATAACATAAAATAGAAAACCAACCCCATTAGTAAAAACGGCCAAATAGTATTAACAACATTCATAGCTTCTGCTCCCTGCATAATACTTCCTCCTTTATAAAATTAATTTTATATTACCTTTGATAATGTTCTAAGAAAGCTTCTCTAAATTCGGGAAATCTGTCTTCGGCAATTGCTGTTCGCATGTCCTGTGAAAATTTTAACAGAAAATGCAGGTTATGTATAGTCAATAATCTTAATGCAAAAATTTCTTCTGCTTTAAATAGATGCCTGATATACGCCCTAGAGAAATTGCGACAAGTATAACAACCACAGCTCTCATCAATAGGCATAAAATCTTCTGCATAGGCTGCATTGCGTACTACAAGACGCCCGGTGGGAAGCATAGCCGTACCATTACGTGCTACCCTTGTTGGAAAAACACAATCAAACATATCAACGCCTAAGTTAACGCCTTCAACTAAGCAATCCGGTGTTCCTACTCCCATAAGATAGCGAGCCTTGTCTTTCGGCAAATGACAAGTCGTCTGTGCCAAGACATCATACATTAATTCATGTGGTTCCCCAACGCTAAGACCACCAATGCCATAGCCGGCAAAATCCATAGAGGTTAAACTATCAGCGCTATATTTACGCAAATCCGGATACATGCCACCTTGAACAATGCCAAACAAACCTTGATCTTCTCTTCTTTTAGCTTTTAGGCATCTTTGCGCCCAACGTGTTGTACGTTCTGTAGACGTTTTAGCATAGTCAAAGTCTGCCGGATAAGGAATGCATTCATCAAAGGCCATAATAATATCAGCGCCCAAATCTTCTTGGACTTTAGTTGCTACCTCCGGATTCAGGAAACGCTTAGAGCCATCAATGTGAGATCTAAATGTGACGCCTTCTTCCTCTATCTTGCGCATAGCGCCTAAGCTAAAAACCTGAAATCCACCACTATCTGTAAGCATTCCATTTTTGTAATTCATGAATTTGTGTAAGCCACCGGCTTTTTTAACTATGCCCTCTCCAGGTCGCAAAAACAGATGATAAGTATTGGCCAAAATAACTTGGGCCTTCATATCATAAAGTTCTTCCGGTGACAAGGTCTTAACCGTAGCTTGAGTTCCAACCGGCATGAACATAGGAGTATCAAAAGTGCCATGTGGAGTGTGGAGCTTACCTAAGCGTGCACCTGAACGCGAACACTCTTTTATTAATTCGTAATATACAGCGTGCATTGTTTCCTCCTAACAATTTTTCTAAATGTATTTTCCCTGGCTTAATTTGTCTAAATATCTACCACCAAAAATATTGGGAATTGTAACTCCCACTGTTATACCTATGATTATAAGTATGGCTGTTCCCCCGCTTTGTACAACCGCCATGAACGAAACTGCATCTAAATTTTTTATATTAATAATACCAAATAAGAGGCGATATAAGAGAACTCCCGGAATCATGGGGATAACAGAAGGAATAGCAAGTACAAGAATAGGTGACCTAACCAAATTTGCAATTTTTAAAGAAATAATACTAACTAAAGTTGCTGCTATAAAAGAACCCAGTATAATGCTCCAACCAAATTTCAAAACGATTAAATTGCGTACAAATATTGATATCATACCGCCTATGGCACTTATAAGCAAAAGGCGTTTAGGAATGTTGAAAATAATAGAAAACCCTAGTGCCCCTATTGCGGCTGCAATAGCCTCTACTAAATATCTGCTATCAGGAGCTACACTCAAAGAAGTAAAATCCCCTACTTTTCCCAAATGTATGGCTATAATTATGCCAAAGGTCATACTGCCAACAATTAATATTGTATTTATTAACCTTGTGGCTCCTGCAACAACGTAATTATTTAGCATATCATTTATAGCATTAATCAAGGGAACTCCGGGAACAATAAAAAGCGTACAGGCTATTAAAGGATACCAAGGAGTGGTTGACCCAGGTATGAAATGAGTAAGATAGGCCAAAAATGTCGCAAAAAATGCTGATATTGCAATGCTGGCATAATTATTAATCCCCCATTTATTACAAAGGAATCTTATCCAAAATCCACAAAAAGCACAGATGGCCGTGTAAAAAAAAGCAACCCAGTCGCAACCAAACAGTTTACAAAACCCGCCACTGGCAAATCCTGCTGCAATACTTGAAAGCAAAGGTGAATATTGCCGCGGAAGATTTTTTATACGGTTAAGCTCTGCCTCATAATTATCTAAAGAGTAATGTTGTTCTACTGAACGCCAAGCTAGCTTACTAATAGCAGAAATAACGGTCATGTCAACACCATGGTTTAGACATTTTTTGAAATTTGTATAAGAATTGTTCCCCTCGCTTACATTAAGCATTAATGTGGTATATGAAACGTGGAGTGTAAAATTTTCGATTGGAATTCCCATATTTGTAGCAACTAGTTTAGTGTCTCGTACAATTCTTGCTGTATCAGCACCACTTTCCATAAGCATCTGGCCTGTACGAAGCAGTAAATTAAGTTTACGTCCAATATGCAAATATGGATTATCTTCCTTAAAATCTTTGTTACTCATAAACACTCACACTTCCGTTGGATTATTTAATAAACATGGCATCGCCAAAACTAAAAAAGCGGTATTTTTCTTGTACTGCTACCGCGTAAGTATTCAACATTATTTCTCTAGAAGAGAGTGCTGAAACTAGCATTAATAGCGTACTTTGAGGTAAATGAAAATTGGTTACCAAAGCATCCACAAGACGGAATTTATACCCTGGATAAATAAATATTTTTGTCCAATTTCCGCCTGCCTGCATAATACCGGAAGCGCCAGCCGCTTCCAAGGTACGAACGGAAGTTGTTCCAATTGCTACAATCCTACGGCCTGCTGCTTTAGCTGCGTTAATAGCATTAGCTGCCTCAGGACTTACGGTGTAAAATTCGCTATGCATAACATGATCTTCAATAGTATCAACGCTGACCGGTCTGAAAGTTCCCAAGCCTACATGCAGCGTAACAAAAACTTCCTCAACGCCCATGTCTTTTATTTTTCGCATCAATTCAGGCGTAAAATGTAGTCCGGCTGTAGGGGCCGCTGCACTACCTCTTTCTCGTGAATAGACTGTCTGATAGCGTTCCTTATCTTCCAAAGGTGCTGTAATATAGGGAGGCAAGGGAGTCTCTCCTAGTCTATCCAAAATTTCTTCAAAAATACCGGAAAAAATAAAATGGGCAATACGTCCACCAAAATCCGTTACATCCTGAATCTCGCAGCTTAAGTCCTCGCTAAACTTAATTTTAGCTCCTGGGCGCAATTTTCTTCCCGGCTTTACTAAAACTTCCCAATCATTAGTATTAAGACGTGTAAGTAAAAAGACCTCTACTCTAGCCCCTGTATCCTTGGTCCCATGTAATCTAGCAGGAATAACCCTTGTATCATTAAAAACCAAAAGGTCCCCCGGCTTTAAATATTCTACTAAGTTATAAAAATGTTTGTGCTCCAGTTCCCCATTTTCTTTATCAACTACTAAAAGTCTGGAATGATCTCTCGGCTCCATGGGATGTTGCGCAATTAGTTCTTTAGGTAATTCATAATCAAAATCTTTAACCTGCATATTCTCACCCTAGTATTTTTTTTTATTTCTGTTCCTGTATAGTAATGTTGCAAAATCTTTTTATAATAATCTTTTTCATTTTTGGGAGCTGTCAAAGCCATCCCTCTAGCACCCCACTGGCTCATGCCCAAGCCATGTCCCCAGCCATTACCTGCTATAAAAATTTTTTCGCCCACTACGCTCGTTAAAAGTCGTACTGGACCCATATTTCCTGTGTAATTATCCTTATCCTTGTTGTTAAGCTTAATAGGAATTTTCTTCTTACCAATTTCCATACCAAACTGATTTAAAATAGGCACTTCAATATAATCAGGTCTATTAAGACCAACGTAAATATCAAACAATGTGCTATTAAGTTGCAATATTGAGCGTAGCTTAGTTCCCTCCAGGGTAACGGATTTTGTCCCAGTAAAAGTAATTTCCTTTACTCGTCCTGAAATTCCGCGATCACTAGCTTGCATGGGAGCGGGCTTACGATAGGAAATTCTTATACTTTCCAATGTTCCTAATTTATACCCTGCCTGCTCCAATTGCTTTTGCAGCTGCTCTCTAGTATAAATCTTTTCCCAACTAAAATTCGGGGCGTCTTCATCATAATCTTTTACCGCTTTGAGATAAGCAACCGCGTTGCCCCACACATTTTCTGCACTTTCAGTATAACCTCCACTGCAACTATGGAAAAAGGCCTCTATTGGTTTGCCCTCATAGAGAGCAACTACACCCCTAGTTTCATCAATAATACGATTGGTATTGGCGTGTTCAGCTAAAATGCCACCGTATACTTGGCCCATTTCGTTAGCACGCACATCATAGCCACTATAATTGGAACTTTTTATTTTAAACAAAGCAAAGGACCTTGATGCCACTGCTTGTGCTTTAATAGCCTCATCAGGCCACAAAGGAATAATTTCCTTAGCAACAACGCCATAAAGATAATCTTCCAAAGGTAAAGCATTTATAACATTCAAAGTCTTCCTGTCACTGTTTAAAGCTGCAGTTATAGCCCCACGATAATGCTTACGATTAACGTTCAAAGGTGCTTTGGCATCAACCGCAAAAAACGAGGCGTGATTGCCACCAATAATAATATTATCTATTTGCAATAGTCCCTTTTTTACGTTGACAAAATGATTCCCGGCTTTAAGCGTAACCTTTTTCCCATTATCAGACACTACATTAATCTGGCCGCCTGAACTAAGTTCTGCTGAAAATTGGTTAGCCACTAATCCAACTCTTATAGTAGGGCCCATTTCTGCCGCAAATACCGGAGCGAGCTGCATTGCTATAAACAAAAAAATAAGCAATAAATATCTAACCATAGCTACTCCTTTAGTTTCTGTTTTGGCTTCTTTTCATAACGGTCACGCTCGCTAAAAATGCAACCACAGTAGGGTTGTCTATACATTTCTAGCTCTAAACTAATATCTACACCCTCTTGATAGCCTAGGCGATAATCTTCATAGTAAAAAGGTATGTCATACTTCTTTGCTGCTTCTTGTGCAATAGTCTTAATTAAATCATGTTTTTGATAAGGGCTAACCAAAAGCGTTGTCGAAAAAGCATCAAACCCATTTTCTTTCGCATAAATCGCTGTTGCTTCCATACGTATTCTATAACAATAAGCACAACGCACGATAGGCTCATTTAGCATGCCTTGCAGGCATGTTTCCAATGGATAACTTTTGTCCACTACCAGTTTGTATTTTTTTAACTGACAATATTCACGCAAAGTGTTCAAGCGATGCTTAAATTCTTTATAAGGATGAATATTGGGATTAAAAGCATAAACAGTAAAAATATTACCGTCCTCATTTAGCTTCTTCGTAGGATAAATTGAACAAGGGCCGCAACAAGCATGCAATAAAATATTCACTGCTTTCACCCCTTATCCGGCATTGTAATTCCTAAATAATTATAAGTTTCAGCCGTAGCCATACGTCCACGAGGCGTCCGTTGTAATAACCCTAACTGCATTAAATAAGGTTCATAAACATCTTCTAAAGTTTCCGTCTCCTCATTAATAGCAGCAGCAATAGTTTCTACGCCTACAGGTCCTCCGGCAAAGGTTTTGACAATAGCAGTCAAAATACGGCGGTCATTGCAATCTAAGCCTTTGTCATCTACCTCCAACTTACTAAGAGCCTCTTTAGCAACTTTTCCGGTAATTTCATCATCGCCCATAACTTGAGCAAAGTCACGGACACGTTTTAAAAGCCTGTTAGCTACACGCGGAGTTCCTCTAGCACGCCGTGCAATTTCAAACGCACCATCAGCATCAATATTTACTCGCAAAATCTTTGCGGCACGATTGACGATAGTTTGCAGTTCCTCCGGTTTATAGAATTCCAAGCGGCACAATACGCCAAAGCGATCACGCAAAGGTGCAGCAATGGCTCCGGCACGAGTAGTGGCTCCAATCAATGTGAACTTAGGCAAATCCAGACGCACGCTGCGAGCACTGGGTCCCTTCCCAATAATAATATCTAAAGCATAATCTTCCATAGAGGAATAGAGGATTTCTTCCACTGTTTTAGACAACCTATGAATTTCGTCAATAAACAGAACATCATTATCATTCAAATTCGTTAAAATTGCCGCCAAGTCCCCCTGCCGCTCAATAGCCGGTCCTGAGGTTACACGAATATTTACATTAAGCTCATTAGCAATAATATTAGCCAAAGTAGTTTTTCCCAACCCAGGTGGACCAAATAAAAGCACATGATCCAAGGCTTCTTTGCGCTCAGTGGCAGCTTTAATAAACACGGACATGTTTCGCTTTACCTGCTCTTGTCCTATATATTCTGACAAAAGCCGAGGGCGTAAACTATATTGCCATACATCTCCATCTGTTTCCTGCCCAGTAATAACTCGTTCTTCTTTTTCCATTATTACCTCCTAGCCATTAATTTTAAGGCCTGACGAATAATTTCTTCTGATTTCATTGTATCTCTATCTTGTATTTGTTTTATCACCGGAATTATTTCTGAATTAGTATATCCCAAGGTAACAAGTGCCGCCATAGCATCATCAACCACAGTACCTGTTAGCGTACCAGTACTATCAACAAAATCCAAATCATCACCATCAGTGCTACCTATTTTGTCTTTAAGTTCCAACAATAGTCTTTCAGCAGTTTTCTTTCCTATTCCCGGCAATTTAGTCAAGAATTTTAAATCACGGCTTTGAATAGCCAAATAAAACTCATCTGGTTTAGCCGCTGACAACATACCTAAGGCAACTTTAGGCCCTATACCGCTGACAGAAATTAACTGCAAAAAGAGACTATAGTAATCTCTAGTCAAGAAACCATACAAAAGCAAAGCATCATCACGCACCGCTAAATAGGTAAAGGCCTTGACTTCTTGTCCCACTTTTAGAAGTGCCAATTGGCCAAAGGGCATGAAAATACGATAGCCAATGCCATTATTGTCAACAATACAGTGATCATTTCCTAGATAATCGACATTTCCTTTAATAAACCCTATCATCTTTTCAGCTCCAATCCATACTTGCGTTTATCTATGGAATGCAATCCACAAATAGCTGTAGCTAACGCATCTGCAACGTCATCGGGTTTAGGCGTTTCTCTAATATTAAGCAATTTCTGCACCATAAACGTTACTTGTTGTTTAGTTGCTCCGCCATATCCTACTACAGCTTGTTTAATCTGTATGGGCGTATATTCTACTACAGGTATACCTTTGTTAGCCGCGGTAAGTACAATAACTCCCCTAGCTTGTCCAACAGTAATAGCCGTAGTTACATTCGTATTAAAGAAAAGTTTTTCCACGGACATAAAATCAGGTTTATATTCCTCAATTATGGCAGTCAGCTCTTCATATATTTTTTTAATCTTAGCTCCATGAGCATATCTTTTTCAGTTAAAACTGCACCGTAATGAATAGGGGTCAAATGATTCCCCGCTAGATTAACCACTGCATACCCACAAATCGCCGTTCCCGGATCTATACCAAGTGCTAACATATTATTTCCTTTCTTACTAATAGAAAGAGACACCCGCTGAAATAATTGCACAAAACAGGCGGGGTGTCCCCTAAACTTACGGTCGACCACAGGTGCCGCCCTACTAATTATGTTTTAAACTACCCACTATAACCCAATATATATTACTAGAATCAGTACAACTGCTATTCTTCATCAGGAAGATCAGCATTAGTATAAACATCTTGAACATCATCAAGTTCTTCAAAGCCATCAATCATACGTTGTACTTTTGCTGCATCTTCCCCTGACACAGTTACCATGGTATCAGGAATCATAGAAACCTCAGACATAGCAATTTCTATGTTATTATCAGACAACACTTTTTCTACAGCATCATAATCTTCCGGCGCCGTAATAATTTCATAGCCTTCGTCTTCTGTCTTCATATCCTCGGCCCCGACATCTAAAACCATCATCATCAAATCTTCTTCGCTAGGTCCGCTTTCTTTAGCTACAGAAAAAACACCTTTGCGTTTAAACATCCAGCCAACACAACCTGTTTCGCCCATATTCCCACCCTTGGAAAAAGTATGGCGAATTTCAGCAGCTGTACGGTTGCGATTATCCGTCAAAGTAGAAACCATAATAGCAACGCCAGCTGGGCCGTAACCTTCATAGGTAATCTCCTCGTAGTTAGATGCATCAGAAGCGCCTACACCCTTAGCTATTGCTCTTTTAATATTGTCCTTTGGTACATTGTTAGCCTTTGCTTTAGACAAAGCTAGTTTTAATTTCATATTGCCTGTAGGATCGGCACCACCCATACGCACAGCAATGGTGATTTCACGGCCTATCTTGGTTGTAACCTGGCCTCGAATAGCGTCAGTCTTGCCCTTCTTAAATTTAATATTTGCCCATTTGGAATGTCCTGACATATGTATTCCTCCCAATGTAATTTGTTTGGACAACCTCAAGGGCAGTCCCTACATCTGTCACTATAATATAACCAATTAATATTACCACAATTGGCCTATTTTCGCAAATTTTCAGCACTATTCAAGAGTAATAAATATCCTTGATTTATCCCAACTAAACAACGACTACATCCTACTTTTCAACACCCATATCTACATGTTATAGCTTAATTTATGGTATAATATTATTCTATTTATATTAATATTACACCAAGGAGAGATTTTATGACAACTTTAAACGAACCAAAGCACGGCAATAAAATAGAACGCAAAGAAATTCCATCTGAATACAAGTGGCACATAAATGATATTTTTGCTAATGATGAAGACTGGGCAGATACCGCTAAAGACATTAAAGATGTTTTGCCTATGCTATCTGATATGCAAGGTAAGTTAAATAATAAAGATAACATCATTTTTTGCCTGCACATTAGAGATCAATTATCTATGGGTATAGAAAAAATCTATGCCTATGCCCGCTTACAAAAAGACGCAGATGGAACTGATAATCATGCCCAATTCCTAACAGGAACGGCAGAAGTTCTCATGAGTGATTGTTCTAATGCCGCAGCCTTTATTGAGCCTGAACTTCTAGCTTTGCCACGCAATCTATTGCAAGAATTAGCTATTGACCCAAGCTGTGACTCCTATAGTCATTATTTCATTGATTTATTGCGTTTAGCCGACCACGTTTTAAATGCTAAAGAGGAAGCAATCCTTTCCCACAGTCAATTAGCCACCTGTGCCGCCACTGATATTTTTCATACTTTGGTAGGTGCTGATATGACTTTTCCTGTTGCCAAAGATGAAAACGGGAAGGAACACCCAGTAAGTGAAGGTAGTTACCTACTAAGTATGACCTCATCTGACCGTCAGTTGCGTAAAAATACTTTTACGTCACTTATGTCTACTTACCACGGTTTTCGCAACACCTTAGCTGCTTCTCTTAATGCCAGAGCACGTTCCAGCCATTTTTATGCAACTATGAGAAAATATGAAGATGCTAGGGCTAATTCACTGGCAGCGGACAATATCCCAGGCAGCCTGTATGACGGGTTAATTAATACTGTAGAAGAAAATCTATCTGCGTTACACGAATATATGGCCCTAAAGAAAGAAGTTCTTCATTTAGATGAGCTGCACCCTTATGATATGTATCTGCCTCTAACCAAAAGTGGCGGTGACACTTTTAAATTTAATTTCACAGAAGCTAAAAGC
>Ga0183099_1001485_pt1 | contig 13487 bp, 11 predicted proteins | sample Biomet1_FD_127788 | JGI IMG/M metagenome (GOLD analysis project Ga0183099, IMG submission 127788) | Microbial communities from bioreactor (seeded with anoxic lake sediment) at LBNL, California, USA - Biofuel metagenome 1 | ecosystem: Engineered > Bioreactor > Anaerobic > Unclassified ... | reverse complement strand
AAATATAAAAATTCAATAATAAGTTTAAAAAAAAGTTATGATGAAAAAGCTTCGTTTTATGAGATAGATAATAGAAATGAGAAAAAATATTAGGATTAGGAATTATGAGCAAGTATCTTTAAAATCAGATATCCCAACAAATTATAGATATGCCTTTAAATATAAAAATTCAATAATAAGTTTAAAAAAAAGTTATGATGAAAAAGCTTCGTTTTATGAGATAGATAATAGAAATGAGAAAAAAATATTAGGATTAGGAATATTGTCAGATGATTATTTTGAATTGAAAAATAATAAAATTATTTGGGCGGAAATAGAGCCAGATTTAAGAAATGAAAAAGTTAATTATTCAAACATTAAAATTTATGATTTAGATAAAAATGAAAAGGTTAATATTACTAAGAATAGTTATTATTATTCGCCAAGTCTTTCAAATAATGGGGAGTTAATAGCAGTAATTGCAAATAACGGATTGGAAAATAGTATTGATGTTTTAGATTCTAATGGAAAAGTTTTAAGAAAAATAGAGAATTTAGGAGAATATTTTTATAATTATGTAAAATGGAGTGAAGATGATAAAAGTTTAGTCGTAATACTAAGAGATAAAAACGGAAAAATGGGTATAAAAAGTATAGATATTGATACTAAAGAAGAAAAAGATATAATTTCTTTTGGAAATTATATTATTTCCTCACCTTTCATGTATAAAAACAATCTATATTTTAGCGGTTCTTTTGAATTAGTTGAAAATATTTATAAAGTGAATTTAGATACAAAATTAGTTACAAAAGTGACAGATAGTAGAATAGGTACAAATTATCCGACTGTTTATGATGACGTGATATATTTTAGCGAATATAGTTCAAAAGGTTATAATATTAAGAAAATGGATGATAAGATAGGTAAAGAATATCAATTAGGTTCATTGTTAGATGATAAAAAAATGAATTTTGATTATTTGAATAAAACAGATTTTAAATTAATAGATAATACTAATGAAAAATATGAAGTTGAAAAATATAATTACTTAAAACACATGATAAACTTCCATTCTTGGTATTATGGATACAGCGATAATATATTAGATTTACAACTTCTTTCTACAAACGAATTAGAAGATTTAAATTTGGTATTGGCTTATTCGGAAGATGATAATAAAAATAAAGATACTTTTCAGATTTCGGGAGAATTTACAAGATATTGGCCAAAATATAATTTTTTATATCAGAATATCAATGAAGATAACAAGAATGATAATAAAATTGGACTAGGGATAAGTTTACCATTTGATTTCTCTAGAGGAGAGTATGGGAAAAAAGCTACTATTGATTTAAACTACCACAACTATACCAAAGAAGACTTGAAATATTTAACTTTAGGGACTACATTATTAAACTATAAATATAAAAGCCTTAGAGATATAGTTTCTGAAAATTCTCAAAATTTTAAAATTGAATATACTCAAGATATAGATGAATCAAAAAATAGTAAAATTATAGCTAAGCTAAAGTTGACAAGTAAAGGACTTGAGGTAAACGACGGATTTTCTTATGGTATTAGTTTAGAAAATAATAAAGGTGATAAAGAGTTGATTGATAATGAAGTTTTTTTCTAGAGGATATGAAATTCCAAATTATAAAAAATCAATTAAAAATAGTTTTGACTATTATTATCCAATTGCTTATCCAGATTATGGTAGTAAAGGATTTTTCTTAAAAAGAGTAACAGGAAATCTGTTTTATGATAATACTTTAGCCCAAATTGGCGAAAATAAAAATTACAATTCTATTGGAAATAGTTTAAATTTTGATATTATGTTATTTTCGGTATTACCTTTAAATTTGCAGTTACAGTACGCTTATTTGATGGAAAAAAGTGAAGCAAATATAGCTTTAGGATTTCAGTTAAATATGTAATAAAAAAAAGTGCCATTGGCACTTTTTTTTAATCTAATTTTAAAACCGAAATGAAAGCTTCTTGAGGAATCTCTACGTTTCCGATTTGTTTCATACGTTTTTTACCTTCTTTTTGTTTATTAAGAAGTTTTTTCTTACGAGAAATATCTCCACCATAACATTTTGCAATAACGTCTTTACGGAAGGCCCTTATAGTTTCTCTAGCTATAATTTTGCTTCCAAGAGCTGCTTGTATTGGTATTTCAAATTGTTGTTTAGGAATAATTTCTTTTAATTTTTCAGTAATAGCTCTACCTCTATAATAAGCATTATCTTGATGAGCTATAAATGAGAAGGCATCTACTGCATCTCCACTTACAAGTATATCTACTTTAACTAGTTTTGATTCTTTGTATCCAATCATTTCATATTCAAAAGAAGCATATCCTTTTGTTCTTGATTTTAATTTATCATAAAAATCCAAAACTATATCTGCAAGAGGTAATTCATAAATAAGCATAGAACGAGTCTCATCTACATATTGCATATCTATATAAATTCCTCTTTTTTCTTGGCAAAGTTCCATTACTGCCCCAACATAATCTTTAGGTGTAATAATGCTTCCTTTTATAAAAGGTTCTTCAACACTTCTTCTACGTCCAGCATCAGGAAACTCAACTGGATTATCTATTGTAAGGATATCTCCGTTTTCCATATGAACTCTGTACTCAACTGATGGCATAGTAGAAATAAGGTCAATATTATATTCTCTTCTTAATCTTTCAACAATGATTTCCATATGAAGAAGTCCTAAGAATCCACATCTAAATCCAAATCCTAGAGCAAGTGATGTTTCAGGAATAAATGTTAATGAAGCATCATTTAATTGAAGTTTTTCTAAAGAGTCACGTAAATCTTGATAATCATCTGTTGATAAAGGGTATAGCCCAGCAAAAACCATTGATTGAGAATCTCTAAATCCATCAAGAGGTTCTACACAAGGATTTTCAGCTAAAGTAACAGTATCTCCAACTTTTGTATCTGCTATAGATTTTACTCCAGAAATAATATATCCAACTGAACCAGCTGAAAGTTCTCCAGTAGGTTTTAATTTAGGGTTAAATATTCCACATTCAAGAACTTGGAACTCTTTACCTGTTGACCAAATTTTGATTTTATCACCTTTTTTGATAGTTCCATCAAAGACTCTAACATAAGTTATAACTCCTCTAAAATCATCAAATTTTGAGTCAAAAATTAATGCTTGTAAAGGTTTATCATTAGAAACTTTTGGTGCAGGAATCCTATGAACAATAGCTTCCAACAAATCAGTTATTCCTATTCCAGCTTTTGCTGAAGTAAGGACAGCATCATCAGCAGGAAGTCCAATAATTTCTTCGATTTCGTGTTTAACTTTCTCTACATCAGCTGCAGGTAAATCTATTTTATTAATAACAGGAACTATTTCTAAATTACCACCTAAAGCTAAATAAACGTTAGCTAAAGTTTGAGCTTCTACCCCTTGAGCAGCATCTACAACTAGTAGAGCCCCTTCACAAGCTGATAAAGAACGGCTAACTTCATAAATGAAATCAACATGTCCCGGAGTATCAATAAGATTTAATTCATATGTAATTCCATCTTTTGCTGTGTAATATAAAGTAACAGCTTGCGCTTTTATTGTTATACCTTTTTCTCTTTCTAAATCCATAGAATCCAATAATTGGTTTTGCATATCTCTATCTGCTACAGTTCCAGTTTCTTGCATAAGTCTGTCTGCAATAGTAGATTTTCCATGATCTATATGTGCTATAATCGAAAAGTTTCTTTTAAACTTTGTTTCCACTTTTACCTCCTAAATGTATCTAATCAATCTTTGTTATTATAAGATAAATTCTAAAAAAAATCAATTGTTATTATTACTAGGGCTAATTACTAGTGTTTAGATGATTTCTCGTACTTCCAAATGACAGGATGTTTGAAAAAATTCAAGTGCTGTCATACCGACCGTAGAGAGGTATCTAAGATTTCTTATACTAGCAAATGACAAGATGTTTGTAAATATCCACTTGTTGTAATACCGACAAAGGAGGTATCTTAAGATTTCTCGTACCTCGAAATGACAGAATGTTTGTAAAAATTCAAATTTATCATACCGACCATCAGGAGGTATCTCCACCTATTTTGGAATAACAATAATTTTACCATTATGATTTATAAACTCTACTTCTTGCTCAAATACTTCCCTAATAAGTTCAGAGCTAATAATACCAGTATTTCCAAAACCTCTTACTTCTCCATTTTTCATAATCAATATTTTGTCAGAATAATTTAAAGCAAAATTAATATCATGAAGAACAGAGATAACAGTAATTCCTTTGTTGACTAAAGTTTTACAAAGTTCCATTATTGTGACTTGATGTTTTAGGTCTAAGTTTGAAATAGGTTCATCAAGCAGAAGCAATGGCGTATTCTGTGCTAAGGCACGTGCAAAATAAACTCTTTGTTTCTCTCCACTAGAAAGGGTCTGAATACTTCTACCTACAAAATCTTCAATATCAGTAAGCTTATAAATATTCTCTAAAAAGTTTTTCTTATCCTCTATATTTTTATCTAGCACATAAGTTCCCATTTCAACAATCTCCTCTACCAAGTAATCATAAGGAGTTTCTTGATTTTGAGTAACAATAGCTACCAACTGTGAAAGTTCTTTTCTGTGGAAATTCAGAAGATTTCTATTTTCAAATAAAATCTCGCCAGTCTGAGATTTTAATAATCCACAAATATTTTTTAATAAAGTTGTTTTTCCTGAACCATTTGGGCCAATTATAGTAATAAAACTAGGTTCTTCTACCTGTAAATTTATATTTTTTAAGGAATGAATCTTATCATATGAAAAATTTAAGTTTCTAATTTTTAGCATTATATTAACCTCTTTGATTTACGAAGTAGAAATAAAAATATAGGAGCTCCAATTATTGAAGTGATGATTCCTACAGGAAATTCACTGGAGGCAAGAGTCCCACGGGCAATATCATCACAAAGCAACATAAAGATACTTCCTCCCAAAACGGAAAATGGAATCAGATATTTGTGATTATTGCCAATAATTAAACGAAAGAAATGAGGAATAATAAGTCCTACAAATCCTATAACTCCCGAAAATGCTACTGTGGTAGAGGTTGATAATGCAGATAGTATAAGGAATAATTTTTTCATTCTGTTAACATTAACTCCTATACTTTCTGCGTTTTCGTCTCCAACTGAAATAAGATTTAACTCTTTATAGTGTGCAAAATAATATGTAAATGCTATAAAAAAAACTATAGTCATTATGATTACGCCATTCCAAGTTGCACCACTAAAACTCCCCATAGTGAATGTAAAAATATTTATAAGTTCAGATTTGCTAAAAATCATAATAATTTGAACTATAGCTGATAAAAGAGAACTAAGTACCAGACCAGCTAGAAGCATAGTTGTAATAGAAATCTTCCCTTTTTTGTTGGCAAAATTATATATAACAAAAGTACTAAGTAGACTTCCTATAAAGCTTGCAATAGCTAAAGATAAGTTATTATCTTTGAATAAAACTAAAGCCAAAGAAGCACCAAACAATGCTCCAGATGAAGTTCCTGTAATATATGGGTCAGCCATAGGATTTTTAAATAAGGATTGTAATCCACAGCCAGTTAAAGCTAGGCTAGAACCAACTAATATGGCTAAAATAATTCTAGGCATTCTTAGATTCAGAACAATAAATTGCATATTTTCATCTATGGGAAACTTGTTTACAAAAATCTTATTTGTGATAATTTTTATTACATCTCTAGCATGAATATCAGCGGTTCCTACTAATACTGAAAAAATTATAGTTACTACAAGTAGAATTAATAAAAATATCAGAGAAAACGGTATTAAATTTTTTTTAACTATTTTCATTAAAATCCCAACTCTTTCACTTTACTTGGATAAAATTTATTTACTAGAATTTTTAGACCATCATTTATTAACCGAGGCCCCGAAAGATTAAATATATTTTCGTCTACCACAAAGTAGTTTTTATTTTTTACTGCATTTAATGATTTGTATGAAGCATTAGTAATTATAATATTCATAGCAGATTTAGAACCGAATATAAAATCTGGATTTGCTTCAATAAGTTTTTCTAAACTAAAAGTCCAACCAGTAACACTGTCTCCAATATTCTGAGCGCCCACAGTTCTTATAAGTTCTGATATAAAAGTATCACGTCCTGCAGTATAGTCACCTTTTCCAGCTCCAACAGCATAATAAACAGAAGGTTTATTATTAGCATTTTTAAGTACATATTTTGTTCTGTTAATTTTGTTTTTAAGGTGAAGCAACCAAAGCTCTTGACTCGTATACTTTATCTGTTATAAAACCAAGTTTTTTGATAAGTCTGAACATATCATCAAAGTTATTGGCACTGTTTATAGCAAAAACTTCTACCTTAGCATCCTTTAACTTATTTAGAACTTTTTCATTAAAATGAGTTTCTGCAATTACTAAATCTGGTTTTAAACTTAGCATTTTCTCAGTATTAGGACTAAACATTGTACCTATACTTGGAAGTTTTAGAGCTGAAGCTGGATACTCACAAAAATCCGTTCTGGCTATCTGTTTGTCAGAAGCTCCAATCATATATAGTTTCTCAGTTATTCCCGGAGCAGTTGAGATTATTCTAAGAGCTTTTTTGCTAACAGTTGCAGTTCCCTCAGTAAGGGGGAAAGTATAATCATTAGCTTTTAGAATTTTGTTACCAGAAAGCCAGTAATTTAAAACCTCTAAAATGAAGTTCATATCAACATAGAAGTTGTTACTGTTTTTTATTATCTCATTGGATAAAGAATAAACTTCATTATTAACTTTAACAAATTTGTCTGAAAATGTTAAAGTAACTTTGTTATTCTTTAAGATAATTTTGGAACCAATGGTTTTACTAGTTAATCCAAAAACAGATAGATTTTTAATGTTTACATAAAGATAATTTTCTTTAGAAAAACTGTCTAAATTTATTTTTTTATCTACCAAAGTATATTCTGCTCCCAATATGTTTACACAGAGTATTATTAAAATAATTATAATTTTTTTCAATTGTGAGTCTCCTTTTAAATTAATATTGTCATAATTTTAGCATAATTTTAATGAAAAATGAAAAGATTATTGGTATAAAATAAATATAAAGAAATATTTGAAATAGATGTGGAAAATTATAAAAAGCTTAATATAATAAAAATATACTGAACATGATGGGAGTTGTTAATATGAAAATATTTTGCAAAGTAATTTTGATTTTTGTGTTAATGAACATTAGCGTATTTTCAGATGAAAGGACGAGCATTGAATTTAAGTACGGAACATTGTCTGGAACTGCTAACGAGATAGTCTATTGGAGTAGTTCTTCAGACAAAAAACTAAGTGAATTAATATGGAATTTAGATAATGTAAATTTAATAGGAGTTGGAACTACCTATAATATTAATGAGAACGGAAGTATTAACTTTGACTTTTATATGAATACTGATACTGGGAAAAGTGATATGACAGACTATGATTGGACAAATTATAATAGCAGTAATTGGACACATTGGTCAAATTCTCCAACAGATATTACAAAAGTATATAAGCTTGATTTGAATTTTAAATATATTTCAAGTGTCAGAGAAAATTTGGATTTTTTTATAATGGCAGGGTATAAGTTGGATATTTACAAATGGGTAGCTATTGGAGGAGAATATATCTATCCCACTGAAAATGGTACTTTAGATGATATTCCAGTAGTTTCTTACAATCAGTATTTCAATGTACCATATATTGGTGTAGGGACAACTATGGATATATCAAATTTTAGTTTTAGAGTAAAACTACTTTATAGCGAAGCAGTAATAGCTAAAGATGAAGATACACATCACTTGAGAGATTTGTATTTTGAAGAGTATTTTGAAGGTGGAAGAATGTTAGAGCTTATCTTGAGTGGGGAGTATAATTTTACTGATAACTTTAAATTAATTGGCTCTTTTGATTATTCTAAATACTATACAAATAAAGGGTATATTGTAGAAACAAATTTGGTTACAGGAAGTACAACTACTTATGGAGAAGGGTCAGCAGGAATTGAGAATACAACAAATATGACTAGTTTTGGGTTTAATTATAAATTCTGAAGGTAGAAGTTTTATATAATTCTCATTGACATTGTATGATTTAACGTGTATAATTTTCAAAATAATTGAATAATCTTATCAAGAGAAGTGGAGGGAACCGACCCTGTGATACTTCAGCAACCTGCATATGCGTTGGTGCTAATTTCGGCTTATGCAAGGAAGATGAGAACCTAGAATATTTACTCTTCCTAACAAGGAAGAGTTTTTTTATTATATATAATTTTTTGAAAGGGGTTTAAATATGGCAAAACTTGTGGAAGAGTTTAAGAAAAGAATTATAATTTTAGACGGTGCAATGGGAACGTCTATCCAAAAATATAAATTGCAAGAAGAAGACTACAGAGGAGAAGAGTTTAAAAATCATCCTCATGACCAAAGAGGAAACAATGATTTATTAAGTATCACAAAACCTCAGATAATTAGTGATATTCATAGGGCATTTTTAGAAGCTGGAGCTGATATTCTTGAAACGAATACTTTTAATGGAACAAGAATAAGTCAAAGTGACTATGGAATGGAAGAAGAAGTATATAGAATTAACTATGAGTCAGCTAAAATAGCAAGACAACTTTGTGATGAGTTTACATTGGCTAATCCTGAAAAACCTAGATTTGTAGCAGGAGCTGTAGGACCAACTAATAAAACAGCAAGTATGTCTCCCAATGTAGAAGACCCAAGCTTTAGAAATGTTTTCTTTGATGATTTAGTTGTAAATTATAAAGAACAAATATCGGGATTAATTGACGGAGGAGCAGATTGTCTTTTAATAGAAACTATTTTTGATACTCTTAATGCAAAAGCAGCAATATTTGCGGCAGATACAATACTGGAAGAAAGAGGATTAGAGTTACCAATAATGATGTCTGGAACGCTTACAGATAGAAGTGGAAGAACATTAAGTGGACAAACTCTTGATGCCTTTGTTGCTTCTGTAAACAACGAAAGAGTAGTATCTGTAGGTCTAAACTGTGCATTTGGTGCAAAAGATTTATTACCATTTATAAAAAATCTGTCAAAAACAGTTAATAAATTTGTATCAGTTTATCCAAATGCAGGGTTACCAAATGAACTTGGAGAATATAATGAATTACCTACTGAAACAGCAACTTATTTAAAACAGTTATTTGAAGAAGGTCATATAAATATAGTTGGAGGATGTTGCGGAACAACAGATAAACATATAAAAGCTATTGCTGATTTGGCAAAAGATTATAAGCCTAGAGTAATTCCTGAACTTCCTGTAGTTACTACTTTAAGTGGACTTGAGATTCTTAGAATTACAAAAGAGATGAATTTTATAAATGTAGGAGAAAGAACAAATGTAAGTGGTTCTAAAAAATTTGTAAGACTAATTAAAGAGAAAAAATATGAAGAGGCTCTATCTATAGCTCGTGAGCAAGTAGAAAATGGAGCTCAAATTATAGATATAAATATGGATGATGCTATGCTTGACGCTAAAGAAGAGATGGTGAAATTCCTTAATCTAATAGTAAGTGAACCTGAAATTTCAAAAGTTCCTATAATGATTGATTCGTCTAAATGGGAAGTTATTGAGGCAGGTCTAAAATGTCTGCAAGGAAAATCAATAGTAAACTCTATTAGTTTGAAAAATGGAGAAGAAGAGTTTATAGAACAAGCAAAACTTATAAAAAAATATGGTGCTGCTGTTGTAGTAATGGGATTTGATGAGCTTGGACAAGCTGATAGTTATGAAAGAAGAATAGAAATTTGTGGAAGAGCCTATGACATTCTTGTAAATAAAGTTAAATTCCCACCAGAAGATATTATTTTTGACCCAAATATCTTAGCAATAGCAACTGGAATCGAAGAGCATAATAATTATGCGGTGGATTTCATAGAAACAATAAAATGGATTAAGAAAAATCTACCTCATGCAAAAATAAGTGGAGGAGTAAGTAATCTTAGTTTCTCATTTAGAGGGAATGATAAAGTTCGTGAGGCTATGCATTCAGTATTCCTTTACTATGCAATAAAAGAAGGAATGGATATGGGGATAGTTAATCCAGGACTTATTCAAGTGTATAGCGACATAGAGCCAACATTACTGCAAAAGGTAGAAGATGTTGTATTTAATAAATATGAAGGAGCAACAGACGCACTTATTACTTATGCAGAAGAAGTTAAAGGTAGTGCAACTTCATCAGAGAAAACTAATAAACTTGAATGGAGAGAAAAAGGTTATCACGATAGATTAGTTTACTCACTTGTTAGAGGAATTACTGACTTTATTGAGGAAGATTTGGAAGAAGCGAGACCAAATTTTGCGAGAGCACTTCATATTATTGAAGGGCCTTTGATGGATGGGATGAATGAAGTAGGAACACTATTTGGAGAAGGGAAAATGTTCCTTCCACAAGTTGTAAAAAGTGCAAGGGTTATGAAAAAAGCAGTTGCTCATTTATTACCATTTATAGAAGCTGAGAAAGATGCAGGAGCTTCAAGTAAAGCAGGGAAAGTACTGTTTGCTACGGTAAAAGGTGACGTTCATGATATAGGGAAAAATATTGTGGGAGTTGTTTTACAATGTAATAACTTTGAAGTAATTGACTTGGGAGTTATGGTACCAGCAGAAACTATTTTACAAAAAGCTATTGAAGAAAAAGTAGATATAATTGCATGTAGCGGACTTATCACTCCTTCTCTTGATGAGATGTGTAACATTGCAAAAGAGATGCAAAAAAATGGATTTAAAATACCGCTAATGGTAGGGGGAGCAACAACTTCAAAACTTCATACTGCCGTAAAAATTCAGCCAAATTATGAGCATGGAGTAGTTCATTCTACAGACGCAAGTAATGCAGTTACAGTTGCAAAAAAACTTTGTTCAGAAAATAAAGATGAATTTTTAATGGAAATTTCTAATGAATATGCTATAATACGTGAGAATTATGGGAAAAAAGACACGAAATATTTGAGTTTGGTAGAAGCAAGAGAAAATAAAGAAAATCTTGACTGGACAAAAATAGTTAAACCAAAATTCTTAGGGATAAAAACTTTTAATAAGTTTTCTCTAAAAACTCTTAGAGAGTATTTTGATTGGACATTTTTCTTCTTAGCTTGGGAACTTAAAGCTATGTATCCTGAAATAATGGATGACCCTAAATATGCTGAAGAAGCAAAGAGACTTATGGAAGAAGCAAATGTTTATCTTGATGAGTTAATAGAACAAGATGAAATAGTAGCTAACGGAGTAGTAGGAATTTTCCCTGCTAATTCTGTAGGAGATTCTATAGAAGTTTACGATAAAGTAACTGGAGAATTAAAAGAAGTTTTACATACACTTCGTCAACAACATGAAAGAAGAGAAAATGAAAAAAATCTACCCAAGAAGATCCTTCTATGTTTTTTGGGCTTTTTGTAGAAGAAGTGACGCTTCAGGAAGATCCAGACTTATCAGACTGTGAAATCTTTTATCCGGCTAGCCCGATTTTTATAAAACGAAGAATAAACGATAAAATAGAGCAAATTTTGTACGATAATCCCGATGCTTCTCAATTTTTAAAAGAGACCATTCAGACAAAAATGGAAATGGTAGGATTAACGGATGATTCTTTCGATATAAAATTTGACTTGTCTTATCCTAAACCTGGTACAAAATTAATAGCTTATAAAGGTATTAAAAACAAAACCAGTTGGTGTCCGGTCATTATTAAAGGTAAGCCAGAAACAAAAAGCTTTGTGTGGAATGTCGGGCTTGGAAATTCCACTGGTATAGGATTTGGGGCAATTAAATAGAAAAGATCATGCTTTACATTGTAAAATATTCCGGTCCCTTTGGGTTTATCAAACCTTGGACAGCAGTTAGAGATAGTGAAACGTTTAGCCAACAGTTTCTGACACCTTCGGCTCTGGCAGGAATTGAGCGAAAGCTCTTTCCTGAACTCTTAACAGAGCCATTTGGTCTTTATAAAATTAAAAGGCACAGACTAAACTATCAACAGATTTCGCAGCAACAGGAGCAGACTCAACCACGGGGATGGAACATAAAAGGAACGGCAAAGAATCGAAGTTATGAAAGGCCCTATTCCATCTTAATGCGTGGAATTATGGTCAACCCGACTCTTTTTCTTGCCTTTGAGAACCACAATGATGCATCAATAGCGATTACTCAGCATATTTGCTTAGCCAGAAATGAAGACATTCTATATCCGGATGAAGATATTCTGGAAGTAACTGAAGAGGAATTTGATGCGGATGACGAAACGTTTTATGGTTTTGAACTGATTTTCGAAAAGAATGAACAATCATTTCTTGTAGGATATAACCGTTTGGATGAGGGAAAGCCAATGTATGGCTGGTTGAAAATGATTGGGACGCCTGTTAAAAATGCATTTAAATGATATGTTTGGAACTCAAAGCAAAGGGTAAACCTGATTTTACACCATTGGAAGCTCATCTAGAACAGGTTGCTGTTGCTGCCGTAAAGATAGCCGAAGGAATTGGTGCTGATCCTGAATTGGCTCGTCTGGGAGCTATACTGCACGACATTGGTAAAGCACATCCAGAGTTTCAACGTCGGTTGGATGAAGAATGTAGCATCGGCGACCTGCCTTTTCGGCACGAAATCAGTTCCTGTTTGTTTATTTCCTTATTTGATGAATCGATTCGACCAAAGTTGATCGATATGGTCATTGCTCACCACAAGTCCATTCGTAAAGACGCACGGGAAAAAGGGCTGCTTGATTTAACCGAAGAACGTGAACCAGCAGAAATTTTTGAGATCCATGCAGCAGATTGGGATAATTGGAGTCCTAAAGCATTGGACATCCTTTCTGATTTAGGCATTCCTGTAAAACCGTTGTCAAAGGAAGAGGCGGAAGCAAATTTTTTTACTGTATATGCATACTGCCGCAAAACCTTTAAGGAAAAGGGGTATTCCTGTAACCGAGGATTGTTGATAGCTGCTGACCACTTGGCATCAGCCTTAATCGACAAAACCGAAATATATTCCAAGCGCCTGTTTCAAAAACCCAATCTGACGTTTTTCAATCGAATACATCCGCTTTATCCGCTTTCAATGAAATCGGCAGATTCGTTAAAACCTCATACCATAGTTGTTGCATGTACCGGTGCAGGAAAAACCGATTTTTTGTTCCGTCGCTGTAAGGGACGTGTATTTTACACATTGCCGTTTCAGGCTTCTATTAATGCAATGTTTCAGCGGGTCTCAAATGATTTGGCCAAGGATAATCCCAATTTGGATATTCGGGTTTTGCATTCGGCTTCTTCTCTTGTTATAAAAGGGCGTTCTATTGAAGAAAAAATCATTCAGCAAAAAGTCGGTTCGGCGATTAAAATACTAACCCCACACCAAATTGCTGGAATTGTTTTCGGCACTAGTGGATACGAAGCGACGTTAATAGACATAAAAGGCTGCGACGTT
>Ga0183099_1001484_pt1 | contig 13488 bp, 13 predicted proteins | sample Biomet1_FD_127788 | JGI IMG/M metagenome (GOLD analysis project Ga0183099, IMG submission 127788) | Microbial communities from bioreactor (seeded with anoxic lake sediment) at LBNL, California, USA - Biofuel metagenome 1 | ecosystem: Engineered > Bioreactor > Anaerobic > Unclassified ... | reverse complement strand
TTTTTAAAGCCTTTCATAAAATAAATCTGAAAATCATTACAATTTACAGATTAATTTTCACAGTTTATTCTAAATTATATCTGTTTTTGAGTTTTTGTCAAGATAAAATATATTAACATTAAATAAATTGCATCGAAATTCACTGTGGGATTTGTTTTGCTTTGACACTTGCATTTTTCCATGATTTGTTATAAAATATGTATATTACGATAAAATAATGAAGGAATGATAAAAACGCCGAACCATTTCATAAAAAATGTCCGCTGTTATCAAAAGCAAACAAACGAATATGAGACGGTCGATCTTGTCATTTCCAATGGAATGATTACCGATATTACAAAACAACCGTTGCCGGAAAATGGTTGTGATGTGATTGATGGACAAGGTTTATTTGTGTTTTCCTCGCTTTCGGATATTCATACGCACGGTGCACTACTTTGTGAATTTGCAACCGATCCTTCCGATAAGATTGCCAATTGTATGAAGTTTTATACTTCACAAGGGGTAACTTCTCTTTTTCCGACAACCCTTACCGCAAAACCACAGGACATTTTACATGCGGTAAAAGAAATCACACTTGCTGCAAAACAGGTGGATAAGGTCAGCATTGATGGCATTCATATCGAAGGGCCTTTCTTATCGGCAAAGCGAAAAGGGGCACATATTGAATCTCTGCTCCTCTCGCCCGACATTGATTTCGTGGATCAAATCATTCAAATTTCGGACGGGTTAAAAATACGCCTTACTGTTGCACCGGAATATGAAAACGGCATTTCCTTTATCAAACAATGCGTGGAACGAGGGGTGGAAGTGAGCCTCGGTCACACCGATGCGGGATATGACATTATTATGCGTGCGCTTGAGGCAGGAGCCGATTGCTTTACGCATTTATATAACGCCATGAGTCCGCTGCATCACCGGGAGCCGGGGGCGGTGGGAACCGCTTTGGCTGAGGATGTATACACCGAACTGATCTGTGACGGAATTCATGTTCACCCAGAAGTGGTTAAACTGACATCAAAAATGAAAAGCAAGGAAAAACTCATCCTGATTACCGATTCCATGAAAGCGGCGGGGTTGCAGGAAAATAGCGATGTTGCATTATCCATCGGCGGGTTACAGGTGAAAATACAAAACGGAGTAGCAACAACCTCGGACGGCACGCTTGCAGGAAGTGTGATCGGCCTGTTTGATTCGGTAATGAATTATAGAAAATTCAGTGGGGCATCGCTTTATGATGCCTTCTGTGCAGCAAATATCAATCCAAGAAAATTAACCGGGTTTGCCGACAAAGCAGGGTCAGTTGAGATAGGAAAACGAGCCGATTTGATTCTGTGCTCCGAACAAACACTTTTTTATACCATTTTAAACGGAAAGATTGTTTACAGTGCTACTTCACAAAACGAATGAGATGAATTGTTTTGGCAAATAATAGGAAAAAAGAAATAACGGGGGAGTGCGCTATGGCACAGGCAAAATTGAAAAGAAAGTTCTTTAAAAATGAGGCAAAACGTATTATTTTTTCCGAATGGCTGAACGCTGTCATCGCAACACTGGTTGTGGTGCTTGTTATCGCCGGGTTAAGTGCGATTCAAAGTGCATATTTATATCTGTTATCAAAACAATTGTCACAAAACGCAACAATTGCCGTTTCAGTCTTTTTTAACGTTGCTTCCGCACTTGTATTTCTGCCGGTTTTATTCGGTTATATAATTTGGTGTGTACAAAAATATGAAGGGGATGCAGCCCCCGTCAGCAACGTTTTTGAAGTGTTTTCTACCCCCGAAAACCTTGGCAGAGCATATGCCGTAACGCTTGCATTTCTTATGAGAGCTGTTGTCCTTTTTGCAATCCCGGTGCTTTTGAATTACTTTTTAAAACTCAATACGATTAGGATAGAGAAACATCTTTCTGAGATTTATCCGATTTTGCCGGAACTCTTTACGGTTGTTTCCAAGCTGTTTATTTTATTTTTCTATTCGATTGCTTTTTCAATGACCGCAAAACTGTTTATGTTTGTTTATATCGCAATTAAAAACCCAGATATGTCATTGCGAATGTGCTCCTCAAAGGCGGCAAAATTGATGCGGGGTCATAAGGTTGAAAGCGTGGTTTTGAACTTCAGCTTCTTCGGATGGATTCTGTTATCGCTGTTTACGGCGGGTGTGCTGTTCGTGATATTTGTAATTCCGTATATGCTACTTTCCATCATCAGCTTCTGCTCTTATCTGTATGCAAAAAACGACAACAATCTGAATAATCTGGAACATGTAAGTTTAACAAAAACTGTCATAAAAGAATAACCGTTGAAAGGAACAGAAATTAGAATGTCACAAAAACCGAAATATTATTTAACCACCGCAATCCCCTATACATCGAGAAAACCCCATGTCGGAAACACCTATGAATTGATTTTAACCGATTGCCTTGCACGTTATAAAAGAATGCAAGGATATGATGTGTTTTTTCTGACGGGCACAGACGAACACGGATTAAAAATAGAAACAGCAGCAAAAGAAGAGAATGTTTCACCGAAAGAATATGTCGATAAAATCACAGGCGAACTGATTGGCATCTGGAAGAAGATGAACATCAGTTATGACAAATTCATCAGAACCACCGATGAGTATCATATCAAGGCAGTTCAGAAAATATTCAAAAAGCTATATGACAATGGCGATATATACAAGGGTGAATATGAAGGCTGGTATTGCACTCCCTGCGAATCCTTTTGGACCGAAACACAGGTGGTGGATGGAAAATGCCCTGACTGCGGCAGACCGGTTCAAAAATCAAAAGAAGAGGCATATTTTTTAAGGTTATCCCGCTATCAGACACAGTTAGAGGAATATATTGAACAGAACCCCGATTTTATCACGCCCGAAGCAAGAAAAAGAGAAATGGTCAACAATTTCATCAAACCAGGCGTACAGGATTTGTGTGTATCCCGTTCCACCTTTACCTGGGGTGTCCCTGTTGCATTTGACCCGGGACATGTTGTTTATGTATGGATTGATGCGCTTTCCAATTATATTACAGCACTTGGTTACAGTGTGGATGAAAAGGGAGAGTTGTATCAAAAATATTGGCCTGCCGAACTGCAGATCATTGGGAAAGACATTCTTCGCTTTCATACCATTTACTGGCCGATTATTTTAATGGCGCTTGGAGAACCTCTTCCACAAAAAATATTTGGGCACCCATGGCTTCTCTCGGGGGTTGATAAAATGAGCAAATCAAGAGGCAACGTCATGTATGCCGATTCCCTTGCTGATCTCTTTGGAACCGATGCAGTGCGCTATTATGTGCTCTCGGAGATGCCTTTCTTACAGGACGGAAGCATTACTTATGAAATGTTGATCGCAAGATATAATTCCGACCTTGCAAATACGCTCGGAAATCTTGTCAACCGTACAGTTGCCATGATCAACAAATATTTTGACGGTGTAATTCCATCTGCCAAAGAGCACGGGGAATTTGACGATGATTTGATTGAAACAATCACTGCCGGTGCGAAAAAAACAACTGAATATTTGGATACGCTTCACGCTGCCGATGCGGCGGAGGCAATTATTGCAATTCTGCGCCGTTTAAACAAATATATCGATGAAACAACGCCGTGGGTTCTCGGCAAGGATGAAAGCAAAAAGGACAGGCTTTCCACCGTAATGTATCATCTTGTTGAGGGAATCCGCATTTCGGCAACCCTGCTGTATCCGTTTATTCCGGAATCGGCTGAAAAGATTTTTGATCAGTTGAATGCACCGGAAAACAAGGAGAAAATAGTACGTTCCGATTGGAAATCCGCACTTACCTTTGGAAAACCGATTCCAAACGGGGCAAAGGTGAATCCTTCGCCCACACCTCTTTTTGCAAGAATCGACGAAGAAAAGTTTTTATTGCAACTGAACCAGACTGAAGAAAAAGCAGAGAACAAAAAAGAAGATAAAACAGAAGATAAAAAAGAAGTAAAAGCGGGAAACGAACCTGTTGCCGAAATTACAATTGATGAATTCGCAATGGTAAAGCTGATTGCGGCTAAAATTGTAGAATGCGTTCCCGTTGAGAAATCCGATAAACTGTTGCGGTTACAATTGAATGACGGGAATGGGATCAGACAAGTCGTTTCGGGAATTGCGAAATTCTATTCACCGAGCGATTTGGTCGGTAAAAAAGTCATTTTGGTATCGAATTTAAAGCCGGTGAAACTGCGTGGGGTTGACAGCTTCGGGATGATTCTTGCAGCGGGAGATCATGACAAAATCACGGTTACTTTCCTTGACGATGCCATCCCAGAAGGAGCGATAATCCGATAATGTTGTTTGATTCACATGCGCATTATGATGATGCGAAATTTGCCGGAGAACAGGATAAACTCTTAGAGGGGATGTCTGCAGAAGGTGTTTCAAAAATCGTAAACATTGGGGCAAGCCTTTCTTCCAGCGAAGCCTCCGTCAAACTTTCCGAAAAATATAAGTTTGTCTATGCGACAGCCGGCATTCATCCATCGGATGCCGTTGCGGATATGAAGTACAAAGATTGGCTGGAGAAGCTCTCGGGACTTCTTGCACATAAAAAAACCGTTGCAATCGGTGAAATCGGGCTTGATTATCATTACGGTGCTGAGGAAAAAGAAGCGCAAAAAGAATGTTTTCTTGCCCAAATGGAGCTTGCGAAAAGAAAAGGGATGCGCGTGGTGATTCATGATCGGGAAGCACACGGCGATTGCATGGAGATTATCCGTGCTTTTCCGACAGTTACCGGTGTGATGCACAGCTATTCGGGAAGTCTTGAAATGGCGAAGGAACTGATGGCACACGGATATTATATTTCGATAAACGGCATTATTACCTTTGATAAAACAAAACGGCTGTGTGAAATATTAAAAAAATTAAAAGATCTCCATCCAGATGCTTCGCACAGGCTGTTAATAGAAACCGACTGTCCCTACCTTGCACCTGTGCCGTTTCGTGGGAAAACCAACCATTCCGGATTGTTAAAATATACAGCACAGGCGGCGGCACAGATGATGGAGATGGAGTATGAAGAGTTTTGTACGCTCACCTATCGAAATGCATGCACGTTTTATTCCATCGGGGAAACGGTATGAGTAAAACTGTTTTAATCACAGGGGCTTCGCATGGCATTGGTAAGGCGACAGCTAGGCTTTTTTGCGAGAATGGGTTTAATGTCGTCATCAATTACAATCAAAGTGAAGAGAGTGCTTTTCTGTTGGAGAAAGAGCTGCGTGAAACAGGAAATGCACTTGCGATAAAGGCGGATGTATCAAAGAAGGAACAAGTCGATGCGATGTTTCAAAAGGCGAAAGAACAATTTGGCGATGTTACGGTTCTTGTCAACAATGCCGCTGTTTCTTCGATTCAGGTGATGCAAGACATTACTGAGGTGGAATGGGACAGAACCTTTGGTGTGAATGTCAAGGGGATGTATTTGTGCGCACAGGCTGTGATTCCCGATATGATCAAAAACAAAAGTGGACATATTATCAACATTTCCTCCATCTGGGGGTTGACGGGGGCTTCCTGTGAGGTACATTATTCCGCTTCAAAAGCGGCGGTCATCGGATTCACCAAGGCACTTGCAAAAGAACTTGCACCGTCAAATATTTGTGTGAACTGCGTTGCGCCGGGTGTGGTTAAAACCGCAATGAACCGGCATTTGTCACAAGTGGACAAAGAACTGCTCACACAGGAAATTCCACTCGGCAGATTAGCAGGGGCAGACGAAATCGCAGAATGGATTCATTTTTTAGCAAGCAAGGGAGGAACCTATATGACGGGGCAGGTCATCAGTCCGAACGGCGGAATCGTCATATAATCGAGGGAAAAGAATGTACATCAGACAGTTGACGGAACAAGAAATTCCGGTTGCTTTGAAACTGGTTTGGGAAGTTTTTTTAGAATTTGAAGCTCCCGAATATTCCGAAGAAGGGGTAGAAACCTTTCGGGAATTTATCGAACCGACAAGTATTATAGACAAAGTGACTTTGGGTGAGCTTCTTTTCATCGGTTGTCTTGATGATGAAGAACAGATTGTTGGGGTTCTTGCCATACGGGCGTTTCACCACATCTGTCTCTTGTTTGTTTTAAAAAAGTATCACCGACAGGGGATTGCAAGGACGCTTTTTGAAACAGCGAAGAAATTATGTATTGAAAGAAATACGGGGAAAATAACAGTCAACTCTTCTCCATATGCGGTTGAAATTTATCGAAAGCTGGGGTTCATCGTAGCCGGAACGGAACTGCAGCAAAACGGAATACGGTATACACCGATGTACTGTTTACTCAAAAGTGGATGCTATCATTGAAAGAATAAGGAATTGTTTTTTAGAGGGTTATCGTTTTATAAAGATGCCGCCTCGGTTGAAAATCAACCGAGGCGGTTTTTGTAGGATAACCGGATATACTGAAAGAATATTCGGCTATTTTCTAAACGATTGTCCTGCCGACTTTTTTCAGAATATCCTGTGCGGGTGCAGGAATTCTGCCCAAATGATCCGGACCGACATTGAGGAGATAGTTGATGCCTCGCTCATTTAGGTGATTTTTGATTGCAAGGACCTTTTCGGGCGATTTCCAGTTGTCATCGTAATATTTATATCCCCATGTATCGTTTAGCGTTGCAGGGGTCTCAAACAGAATATCTCCTTTGTTATCATTGGGAATATCGTTATCTCCCGCAGAAAAATAATCACCGCATCCGTTCCCAATTCTCGAATTGATCAGGCAGTTCGGCTGATATGTTTTCACCATGTGAGAAAGCTCTAAACTCTGTTCCTTTGTAATCGTGAAAGGAGTATCAAACCAAATAAGGCTCAAATCACCGTATTTTGTTAAAATTTCTTTGACTTGCGGCTTAATCTTGCTTTGAAAACAGAGCGAATAGTCCTTTTTTTTATTGTCTTGGAAGTCCCATTCATTCGCCCATGTCATTCCCAAATTTAAGTGATTTGCGTCATAACCTCCGCCATGTTCTTCACTCCAGTCAAGTGACTGCGAGTAGTAGAGGCCAAACTTTAAACCATGTTTGTAACATGCTTCTGCAAGTTCCGCAATAATATCGCGTTGAAATGGCGTTCCGTCGCATACGTTGAATTTGCTTGCCACTGATTGAAACAGTGCAAACCCTTCATGGTGTTTAGCGGTAACGACCAAATAATTCATACCAGCAGTTTTTGCAAGCATTACCCATTCTTCCGCTCGAAAGAAAATAGGGTTGAAAACGGTTGTCAGTTCATGATAGGTTTTGTTCGGGATCTTAAAATATGACTGTGCCCATTCCGCAATTCGATCCATTCTTCTTGCATTGTATTCACCGCCGAGAATAGAATAAAGACCGAAATGCACCATCATGCCAAACTTTGCTTCTTTGAACCACGTTTTGTTATCCAAAATCATACTTCCTTTCAAATGATTAATAAGATATGGAAAATTTCTTGCATAATTTCTGGTTAAATGTTATACTGAAAACATTGATAATTGAATGAAAAACCTTGCTTGTATATGAAAAAAACGATTCACTTATGTATTTCTGCTTTTAGTTTAACACAATCAGCCAAACATATCTATATTCAGAATAAATGAAATGTTATTCAGAATCGTTATTTTGCAGGGGTGAAATAGAATGGATTCTATCAAGTTTTATGTTTATGGCAGACGTACTATGACGGGTAAATGGTATATTGACCAACATTTGATTGCCAACAGAATGTATCAAATTCATTCGGGAAAGGTGAATTTCGTTTTGAACGGTAAAAAATATCCGTTGAAAACGGAATGCATTTATGTTTTCCCACAGAATTTGAAGTTTGAACTTGATTATCCCGACGATTTCTGCATTGACCATGCGTTTTTTGATTTTGTGACGGTTCCAGTGTTTTCCTCTGATTCTTTTTTAGAAATCATTTTGAATGAGCATCCGCTCATTGCGTGCGCAGCTGAAATTTGTTTTAAACTTGCACAGAAGTATCCAATGCAAACAGAGGCGGATGAATATTACAATCTCATAAAATCGTATTTCGGGAATCTGCTTTGGTTGATTGACAGGGAAGTTCCGTTGAAAACCATTTGCGATTTGCGCATTAACAACGCCTTAGCGTATATACACCAAAATTATGCGGAAGAAATTACGCTGAATGACCTGGCATCCGTTGCCTTTTTGGAGAAAAATTACTTCATCAAACTCTTTCAAAAACAGATGGGCAAAAGCCCGTACCAATATCTCAAAAACGTTCGATTATCCATTGCGATGAATTTGATTGCGCAAGGTACCACCGTTACCGATGCGGCATATCGTATCGGGTATGCCAATGTGTCCGCATTTTCAAATGCTGTGAAAAAGGTTTACGGAAAATATCCCGTTGAAGTGGTCGGGCGGCATTGATGCAGCGTTGAAAGCCAATGATATTGTTTGAAGTAGGACCTCATAACGCAAAAATGCAACATGATAGGAAAAAAGCAGTACCTTTTCAACATTTCTGGTTGACGAGTACTGCTTTTCTTTATGTTAGAAAGGTTATTTCCCGCGCCATTCCTTGGTAACCTGCACCTGTGACATACTGCATAATTCCATTTGAAAGTTCGCCTTCGTAAGGAAAATGTAAATGCCCTGCGATGACTGCTATGACGGTGGTTTGCCTGTAAAAATAATCGAGGAAGGCATGAGTATCAGGGGTTGCCATTTGCTGCTGATATCGATCTTTCGAATATAGTTTCATTTTTTCTTCTGGGCAACCGACAAGATAGGCACACGGATTATTTCTTGTGAAAATCATTTCATCATACAACGCTTCTGTAAACAAAGGGTTATGGAGAAAGAGAATGATCGGATACTCTTTTTTCACTTCTGCTTTGAAAAAAGCAAGGTGATTTGAGGTGAATTGATAATAGGAGTTGTCTAACCCGACGAAATTGACTCCGTTTATGATTCTGGAATTACAGGATAAATCCACGTGAAATGCAGCCTGAACCGAGTCAAAACTCTGCATTTTATATGCCTCATCCTCATACGCTTCACCGACATATTGACTGAATTCGTGATTGCCTGGAATCAACAGATAATCAATCCCTTGCAAAGATTCTTTGACATATTCGAGATTCTTTTTTGAAACAAAATCAATCAGATCTCCCGTATATAAAATGGGGTTTCTATTCTCTTTTGCATACGCAATCAGTTCCAAAAAGTAAGCTATGCTTTGCCCGCTGTTTTCTCCGTCAAAAATCAACGCTCTCCTTTTTGCAAGTTTCATTTTTTCAGCATCATCCCGACTGTCTGCAAGCGTGATGTGGTTGTCTGTCATATGTAAAAGGCGAAAAGGTGCTGTTGCCTTTGCGGAAATCGTTGTTTTGATAATAAACATAAGAATCACCTCTTGCTGGATTATAACAAACTATCTTCTTTTCGTCAATTGCTTTCACCGAATTTATCAGTAAAATTCGGTGAAAAAACACATTCGGCACATTGACGCTTCATGAAGTATCGTTACAATGATATCAAGATAATTCAAGGAGGTATTTATGAAAAAGAATTGGTTTAAAATGGTTCTTGATCTTCTTATGCTCATCATTTTACTTTTGATGTATAGCAAGATGTCAATTTCCATGACGTTCCACGAGATAGGAGGCTTGGCGGTCTGCGGATTGTTTTTAATACATATGGGAGTGAATTCTAACTGGATTTCCGGTGTTACCAAAAAGTTATTTTCTAAAAATATTCCGACGAAGACGAAGATTGGATATGTTGTAAATGTGCTTTTTCTACTAAGTATTGCGTTGATTGCCATCAGCGGAATCATGATTTCCAAAATTGTTTTTAAGAGCATTTCGTCACCCGATATGATATGGAAACAGATACATTATTTTTCGTCAGCAGTATCGTTGATTTTATTGGGGGTGCATGTGGGATTGCATCGGGAATTTATTGCAACTATGGTTCGTAAAATGATCCATTTGCCTGCGCTTATTGCAAAACCAATCTACATTCTCTTGATTGTTGGCATCACCGCTTTCGGTTGTTACAGCGCTGCAACATCAAATGTTTCTCGATGGATCTCCTTACCGTTCACCGCATCTGGTATAAACACATCGGGACAACATGCATCATTTTCACAAGGAGAGGAATTCAAAATCCGCCCACAGGGGAATCATTCGGAATCAAATCAATCCTATCGGAACGGCAATGGGCAACAGAATGGAAAAGGGGTTCGTGACAGTGGATTCGACATAGGACGGGCTGGGTCTGTCATCGGAATTTATGGTTCGATTTCATTTATATTCGCTGTTTTAACAAGCGTAATTGAACGTCTTTTAAAAAGAAAACGGAGAATTGTTGTAAAAACATAAACGTTTTTCCTTATAAAAAGCAAACCGATTCATTTGGTTTGCTTTTTTATATTGACAGTTTCACTTTCAGGTGGTATAATTTGTTCTAAAAGTAAAACAAATCATACAAGTATTACAAGTATGACTTTAGAAAACGGAGGTACTTTTCCATGCAGCAACCAAAAGGCAAGCATATTTTTGGAACAGTAAAAGTTGGAGAAAAAGGACAAATCGTGATTCCGAAAGAGGCAAGGGATATTTTTCATATCAAGCCGGGAGATACGCTTCTTATTCTTGGCGATGAAGAGCAGGGAATCGCAATCGTCAAAAATGATGTGTTCAAGCAATTTGCTTATGAAATTATGAAGGCACAGGAGAAACCGGAGGAAATTGAATGACTGCAATAGAAATTAAGAACTTAACAAAGCGGTTTGATCAACGCATTGCGGTTGACTCGCTCAATCTTTCCATCGAACAGGGGGAAATGTTTGCACTGCTTGGACAGAATGGCGCTGGAAAAACCACAACAATTAAAATGCTGTGTTGCTTACTTTCACCGACAAGTGGGGATGCTGTTTTGTTGGGAGATAGCATAGTTAAAAATCCTACCGAAGTCAAACAAAAGATTAATGTTTCTCCGCAGGAGACAGCGGTTGCACCTAAATTGTCGGTTCGGGAAAATCTTGAATTGATTGCAAGAATCTATGGCTGCAACAAAGGAGAAGCAAAGCAAAAAGCGAATGAGATGTTGGAATCCTTTGGGCTCACCGAACGAGCTCGTGACAAAGCAAAGTCTTTGTCGGGAGGAATGCAGCGGCGGTTAAGCATTGCCATGGCGCTCATTTCCAATCCCGAAATTATCTTTCTCGATGAACCGACCCTTGGGCTTGATGTCCGTGCAAGACGGGATTTGTGGAGTTTGATCCGTGAGATGAAAGGGAAGATTACAATTGTTTTAACCACACATTATTTGGAGGAAGCAGAAGCCTTATGTGATAGGATTGCGATTATGCATGGTGGAAAAATAATGGTGCTCGGAACAGCAAGCCAGATAAAAGAAGAAACCGGAAAAGAGACGCTTGAGGATGCATTCCTTCTGCTGACAGAGGAGGCGGTATGATGAGATTTTTAGCTTTTGCCGAGAGAAATCGAAAAGAGATTATGAGGGATCCCTTGAGTTTGGCGTTTGGAATAGGGTTCCCTGTTATTTTAATATTACTTATTTCCTTTATGAAACAAAGTATAAAGGGAATGCCGGCTGAATTGTTTGCGATTGATAGTTTTGCTCCTGGGATGGCGGTTTTCGGATTATCCTTTATCACACTCTTTGTCGGGATGTTAATTACAAACGACAGAAGTAATTCGTTTTTAATGCGTGTGTTTGCTTCACCACTCACTGGGCTTGATTATGTCATCGGTTATACTCTGCCACTTTTACTTGTTTCGGTCGTTCAAAGCGCTGTTTGTTTTGCAACTGCATATTTGTTCGGATTACCGTTTCATATCAATGTTCTGTTTGCAATCATCGTTTTAATTCCCACGGCATTGCTTTTCAACGGGTTTGGGTTGTTGTTTGGCTCTCTCTTTACCGAAAAACAAGTGGGCGGAATCAGTTCTATTCTGATTAATGTGGCTGCTTGGCTCAGCGGCATATGGTTTGATTTGAATATGGTGGGTGGTGCGTTTAAAACAGTATGTTATGCGTTGCCATTTGCCCATGCTGTGGATGCGGTTAAAGCAACACTATCCGGTGATTATAACGCTATTTTACCGCATCTTCTCTGGGTGTTCGGATATACGATTGTGGTATATTTGATTGCAGTATTTTGCTTCCGGAAGCAAATGCGTGGTTGATGCCATACAGAAAAAGCACAGGAAAAAAGGCTGTATCAACCATTGATACAGCCTTTTCATTTGTGATTCGTATTTTATTGTGCCATTCCCAATCCGTTGTCGGATATGTTCTGGAATACAATGCCTGCTTTTCTGAAACGGTTTAAAACAATCGAAACATTGTTGTCGCTTGCCTGGCTGAGGATGATGTACAACTGTCCATTTTCACCTTCTCCAAACACATCGCTTTCCCGCAAGTATTGCTGTAAACGATTTGCAAGACTCACCATATTCGAGTAATTGGTATCAAACGAAATCAGTTTATAATTAGAAATTGCACTTTCTTCCATTTGCATGCGGGAACGAAGAACATCTTTAAACACATTCTGTTTTAAGATGCGAGAAGCGGGGAGATACAATTCGTTTTTATTCTTTTTGGTGTATTGTTGTGCGCGCAACAGCGATACTTCGATAAAATGGCAGATGATTTTTATTAGATTACTGAAATATTCTGCTTTTTGTTCAATAGAAGCAGTCTTGATGATCACAAGTAAAGCCAGTTCTTCTCCGTTGTAAAGCGGAAAAACATAATCGGGGTAATCGGCAATACTATCAGTGTTCATCCACACCTCGTTTTTTTGAAGATGTTCCACAACATTGGCATATTGCAAAAGATCAATTGATCTTGGAGCACTTTCGATGATGTGATTGGAACATACAGAAAGCCTGCCGAAATTTTTATTGGAATTAATAGAATATATACTGATGGTTTGATTTTCAAGGATATCTTCAAGTGCCATCAAAGCATTTTGAAAAATGAGGTCGGGAAAGGTTGCATTCAACTTGTTGGAGATTTCTAAAATTCTACCGAAGCTTTGTCGGTAGTGAATAAACTGCTTTTTCAATTGTTGCTTGTTTTCCAAGGTGCTGATATAAATATCATTCATAAAACTATATTTTTTCTCAAGGTCTTTTTCATGTTCCGTCATTTGTGCAATTTTCTGACTGTTCTTATCCTTTAAATATCCTGTGGCAGCACCCGTAATGATATATCCGGCAAAAGGAAGAAGAATAGCGAGATTATACATAGGAACATTTCCGACTACATATCCGATTGCACAGGAAAAAGAAGCAAGAAGTGATGCAGAAAGTCCCGGTTTTAAACCGAAGAGTATACCAATGATAACAACATACAACAGACGAAAATCAAAATATTGAAATGGGGCAGTGGTTCCGGTGAGACTGTTCAAAATTTCCATCAGTGCATAACCGGCTATAATGGCGAAGCATTTTGCAAGCAAAGGTTTTGCATTTA
>Ga0183099_1001482_pt1 | contig 13503 bp, 7 predicted proteins | sample Biomet1_FD_127788 | JGI IMG/M metagenome (GOLD analysis project Ga0183099, IMG submission 127788) | Microbial communities from bioreactor (seeded with anoxic lake sediment) at LBNL, California, USA - Biofuel metagenome 1 | ecosystem: Engineered > Bioreactor > Anaerobic > Unclassified ... | reverse complement strand
TTTGAAAGTATATAACGAACTCCAGTCTCTTGATGCAGTATTTATAACAGCTCCCGATCCTGAATATCTCAATGTGAAACCGAGCCTCACAGATATAGCGTCTAATCTTGGAACTTCCCCAGAAGCAATTGATCAGCAACACCCCATTATGTTGATAGATGCCGGCTTAAGAACATTAATCGTTCCGATTACAGATTTAGATAACATTCTTGGTTTACTCCCAGATGAACTAAAGCTAAAAGAATTTTGCGTTAATAATGATATAGATATAATACTCGTTTTCACTAATGATGTAGCTGATAAATCAAATAAAATCAGAACCCGTGTATTCGCTCCCAAATTTGGTTATCTTGAAGATCCCGCAACCGGTTCCGGCAATTCTGCGATGGGATATTACATGCTGAAGAATGAACTTTGGGATGGTCAGCCTGTTTCAATAGAACAAAATGGTGAAAAGGAACTTTTTAATGTTGTGAAGCTTAAGACTGTAGATGGTAAAGTCCTTTTTGGTGGTAATGCTGTTGTTAAGATTGAGGGGGAGTACAGCTTGTAGCTTATTTAAAAATATAGAAAACAGGAAAGTGTAATATGCAGAATATTGCACTTTTTTGTTTTATATCTAATAAAATACACTCAATTTGCTTCAAATAGGCAAAATAATGCACTTATGGATTTCTACGATATAATAAAAGACCGAAGAGTATTGCTCAATATTACTCAGCAAGACTTGTCAGATATTTCCGGCGTTAGTCTTCGGACCATTAAAGCTATAGAAAAAGGTAACGGTAATCCATCTATCGATACCCTTAGAAAAATAGCCGATGCACTTGGACTTGAATTGATAATGAAAGTTAGAGAAATACCTAAATTATGAGTAATAAGACTTTTAATGTTTATTGGTAAGCATACGGTAATCCCCATATATGTTTTTGAAAATCCTCTGATTTATTCAAAGTGTTTTCAAAAACTTTGAAAAGATTCTCAAAGAATTATTTGTTGTAGAAGTTTCCAGTTGTGAGGTAAAAGTTCTGCCAGATCTTTGCTGTAATCGGTATCATAATCATGTATTTAGCTTAGCGCATATACCATCTAATCTCTGAAGTTAACATCAGTGGTTTTACAGCATCCAAGCAGTGAATACACTATTGCAGCATCTTCCGCTGCACTATCGTTGCCACAGAAAAGATAATTTTTCCTTCCTACTGCAATTGGTCTGATTGCATTTTCGGCAAGGTTATCCAAAAGTTGTGATAACCTTATTGAAAGAGCTATAAGAATAGTCAAAATCAAACAGAAGATCAGTGGATGTTTCAGAAGCGATGAAGGAGCTGACGCATTTACACAACTACACTCAATCGTAGACACTGCCAAGAAGAATGGGATGTCAAGATACGAAGCGTTACTTGCGGTGACAAAACTGTAAGACTAAAAAATATATCCATTAACAATAGCTGAGTAGTTACCTTATAAAAACCCTCATTTAGAGTTTATTAAATCAGCACCCAATTCGGAATACAATAAAAAAAGCAATCTTTAAAATTATGGTCAACTATGTTGTCATCAGCATGGCAATTCAGTATTTATATAACCTCGTGCTATTCACAAAAACAAAGCAAATAATTTGACGTTATAGGCAATTCAGTGGCACTCTTTGATAGAATGTAGCTACTTTAAAAATAAATCCCCCCTAGTAATTAGCCTTAATAATTAATGAAATGAAGTGTGAATATGATGACAGTTAAAATTTACTGCTTTCAAAGAAGAAAGTTTATTTGGAAAAAGAGAAAAATATTAATATCTGATTTTAGAAAAAAGATAATTTCGTCTGTTCAATTTTGTAACTATACTCAAAAAAAAGACATTTCTAAAATATTACGAACTTTTGATTTACAGCCATATAAAGATTAAGTGAAATATAGATTTGTCGGTATTCTATTTTATCTAATATTAAAAAAGATATATCTAATATCTAAAATTATCTTAATTATTACAAACTACTTTTAGCATTTGAAAAACAAAGAGCTTTCCCTATGAAAGCTAATTTATTAAATCTAATCAAATAAAACTATGAAACAAAATTTCAATGACCCCTAATCATTCTATTCCTATCTATTAAGCAGAAAACGAAACAACACAAATTGTTATTCCCTTCTGCAATTTCAATTACGCAGCGTTGGTATTTAATGGGGGCTGATACCACTGATTGTTATTTATGAAAAACAATGACCCCCTTCAAAAATTATTATGAAAACAAACAAGCTAAATTTTCTCTTTCTTCTTTTATGCTTACTTTTTTCTGCTTGTAACAGTGAGGAAGAGATAGAGAAATGGCCTGAGAAAGGTGATCTCTATGACTCGAACAAAGCGATTGCTTTTGATGCCATGACACCTGATTGGGGAAGGATTAACGATTCTTTCATAATCAAAGGGAATTTTCCTAATGATGTGAGCAAGATTAAAGTTTTCTTTGGAGACAAAGAGGCTGTACTTGTAAACTGTGATGGTAGAGAGTTATTCGGACTTATACCAAAACAAAAACCTGGTTTCAACAAAATCACAATGGAAATCAACGGACAGACTTTTACATGCGACAACGCGAAGTTCAAGTACTATCAAACACAATCGATCAAGACAGTATTCGGAAAATTCGATAATAACCAATGGGTTGAAGGTTTACTTGATGAGGTTAGACTTGAGAATGCCTCAAATATAGTAATGGTAGCAGGCAAGAAACAAGATAATATGGTATTCGTCTCAGGTGGATGGATAGACAGGACATACTTCGTTTCACTCGACGATAACATGATGGTAAGACTTATTAATATAGGTTACATGGGTTCTATTGCCGTTGATAACACTAAAGAGAAAGTCTGCATCATGCCTCGTAACGGTGGTGCCATCTATACTGCAACTCGTGAAGAACAGTGGACAATCAATTCTCTCGGATTAAGCATCCCATTCCAAGGCGATAGCCAAGGTACATTGGCTTATGCTGAAGACAACAATGTAGTTTACTGTATGTCGGGTGATGGTCTTTATTCTATAAACCTTACTGATAAAAGCTATGTTAAGGAATTTAATGTAAATCAGTTCCCTGCTTTTGCCGGATTGAATACTGGTCAGTGGAGACACTACTTTACATATAGCAAATATGACAAATGCTTCTTCGCTTCATACCCTGACGATAATGGTATCCTTAAGATATGGAAAGACAATAGCGGTAAATGGCAGGTTGAGAGATATGCAGGTTTCAAGCCAGGATGGTTGGCTTCTGCTTTCGGTGACCGTTTGAACGATGCGGTTCTTAAGAAACCTTGCGGTATGGCCGTAAATAGTGACGGTGAACTTTACGTATGTTGTAGAGATGCTCACTGTATTGTAAAAATTAAAGGAAGACTTGTCTCTTTGGTTGCAGGTCATCCTGACCATAATGGAAATGTGAACGGATTCCCTACTGATGCTTATCTTAATGCACCTTTGTGTATTGCTATAGATTCAGAAGAGAACTTCTTCATTGGTGAAGACAATTCACGTGTAGTTAGAAAAATGACTATTGAGTAATATAGTAGTAACAAATATTAATTATAAGGAAATGAAGACAAAACATATATTACTACTTCTCATGATATGGATAGCCTCAATTAATTCAGCCTTTGCACAAGAATCGATTAATGCATCGGGTATTGTCATGGATGAAAAGGGTGAGCCTCTAATTGGTGTATCTATATCTGTAAAAGGAGTCCCAACGAAAGGTGCCACAACAGACTTGGATGGCCATTTCAAAATAACTGGAATAAGACCAAAACAGACTTTGGCAGTATCATTTATAGGTTATGTTCCACAGTACATAGAAATGACAAAGAGCAATGAGCGTATGCGTATTGTGCTTAAGGAGAATGCTATAGCCATGGACGAAGTCGTTGTAACTGCATCTGGAAAGATTCAGAAGAAGATTAACGTAACAGGTGCTATCACCGGTGTAGATGTATCATCACTCAAGGCTCCTGCTTCTTCTGTTACCAATATGCTTGGTGGTCGTGTACCTGGTGTCATCTCAATGACACGTAGCGGTGAGCCAGGTAAAGACTTCTCTGAATTCTGGATACGTGGTATCAGTACTTTTGGTGCCGGTCAAGGTGCTTTGGTTTTGATAGATGGTATCGAGGGTAACCTTAATACTTTGGATCCAGAAGATATCGAGAGCTTCTCAATCTTGAAGGATGCATCATCAACAGCCGTTTATGGTGTACGTGGTGCCAATGGTGTTGTACTTGTTACAACAAAGAAAGGTAAGGCTGGTAAACTTAACCTACAGGTAAAAGCAAATGCCGGTATGGCATATTCACCTAGAATGCCTAAGTATGTATCTGCAGGTGACTATGCATCTCTTGCTAATGAAGCATCTGTAACACGTGGAGGTATTCCTATCTATTCAGATGTAGATGTTGCTCTTTATAAGAATCACCTTGATCCAGACTTACATCCTGATGTTAACTGGAGAGACGTTATCTTAAAAGATTATACTTGGAACCAGCAATATTTCTTGAGTGCATCAGGTGGTGGTGAAGTAGCTCGTTACTATATCAGTGCAGGTTATACAACTAAGGATGCAATCTTCAAACAAGATAAAGGAATGAACAGATATAACACAAACGTTAACTACAACAAGTTCAACTTCCGTGCCAATGTCGATGTAAATGTTACACCATCTACTACTCTTTCTTTGAACGAAGAGACAGTAATCATTACTCAGAACTATCCAGGTTTTGGTAACGACAGTAGACTTCTTTGGGAGGCCCAGTCAAGTCTGACTCCAGTTACAGTACCTCTTATGTACACAACAAATCAAGCTCCTGGTTATGGAACAGACAAATCAAGCATCAGTCCTTATGTACTTCTTAATCAGACAGGATATAGAAAACTATTTTCAAACAACAATAAGATTACAATGCAATTGAATCAGGATTTGAAGGCTATCACTCCTGGTCTTTCTATCGTAGGATTGGTAAACATCGATGCAAACAGTTCACAGACACAGATTCGTGAAAAAATGCCAGCCATTTATTATGCAAACGGACGTAAACGTGACGGTTCACTTGACTTGGAAAAAATATCTGATGCTGTTGATCCTTCTTATAAAAGTGACAATTACACAGACCGTACATTCTACTATGAATTCCGTCTTAACTACGATCAAGTATTCAATAAAGTACACCGTGTAGGTGCATTGGTAAATGCATATTGGAAAGACTTCGAAGCTTCTAAGTTCACCAGCCTTCTTACTGCTATTCCTAAGAGATATAACAGTTATGCTAGCCGTTTATCTTATTCTTATGATGATACATATATGGCTGAGTTCAATGTTGGTTACACAGGCTCAGAAGCTTTCGAGAAAGGAAAGAAGTTTGGTTGGTTCCCTGCTTTCTCTTTAGGATGGGCTCCTACTCAGTACAAAATCTTCAGAGAAAAGAACAATTTTATCAATTACCTTAAATTCAGAGCATCTTATGGTGTTGTAGGTAATGATAGATTAACTTGGGATGATTCAGTTCGTTTCCCTTATCTTACATTGCTAAGCAATGCCAGCTCAGGTATCTGGAACAATGGCTCAGGTGTTACCGAAACACAAGTTGGTTCAAGCAACCTTCGTTGGGAAAAAGCTATCAAGTATAACTTCGGTATCGATACACGTTTCTTCCACGAGAGATTCGATATGAGTGTTGACTTCTTCAAGGATATCCGTTCAGGTATCTATCAGCAACGTCAAAGTATACCAGAGGAGATGGGACTTGTTACTCTTCCTTGGGCTAACGTAGGTAAGATGAATAGCTGGGGTGCTGATGGTCACATTTCATATACTCAGCCTCTTGGCGATAATGACAAATATGTAACTTTTCGTGCCAACTACACTCAGTCAATGAATGAAATTACAAACTTCGAGGAAGATATCAAGAAATACGATTACCAATCAGCAGTAGGTTACCAGAGTGGTATAAACAGAGGTCTTGTTGCTCTTGGATTGTTCAAGGATCAGAACGATATCAACAACAGTCCACGTCAGGACTTTGGCAGCTACCTTCCAGGTGATATCAAGTATAAAGATATCAATGGTGATGGTATTGTAAACTCAGATGATGAAATTCCTTTGAAATACTCATACGTTCCACAGATTCAGTATGGTTTTGCAACCGAGTTCAACTGGAAGAACATTAATCTTAGTGTACTTTTCGAAGGTGTAAGTCGTGTAACTTATTTCCGCGGTGGCAATATGTTCAGACCATTCTCTGGAAGAAATACAGGAAATGTTATTACAGACTTTGCTAATCCGGCAAATCGTTGGATTTCAAGCGAGATTTCTGGCGATCCTTCTACCGAGAATGCAAATGCTAAATATCCACGTCTTTACTATGGTAATAGTAGTAACAATGGCAGGAGCTCTACATTCTGGCTTCAGGATGGTAGCTACATTCGTTTAAAGAATGTTCAATTATCATATATATTAAAAGGACAGACTCTTAAGAAATTTGGTATGCAAAAAGCTGTTTTCAGCTTAATAGGTGAAAACTTGGCTCTGTGGTCAAACGAGAAACTTCTTGATCCAGCACAGGGCGGTTCTAACGGTAATGAATATCCTATCCAAAGAATCTATACATTGCAACTAAATCTTACATTCTAACGGAAATATCAATTATGATTAATTCAGAAAAAAATAAAAATAAATTCGGCTTCATCGGCATATTAGCCATGACCGCTGTTGTATTTGGCTCTATATTCAGCTCCTGCGAGAAATATCTGGATATAGAGAAATACGTTTACGATCAGACTACACTCGACTCTATATTCCTGTCGCGTGCCAGAACTGAACAATATATCAATGGAGCAGCAGAGCTCCTTCCTAATGAATCACAACTTACTGGTAGTGAATGGGGATACGCTTCTGCTTTACCAAGTGGACTTGGTACCGACGAGGCTATCATACCTTTCGAACTTCCAGGTAATGTTATTCTTTATGATGAGGTTAAGGAAACAGACCCTAGATATGATATATGGAGTACATGTTATAAAGGTATACGTAAGGCTAATATCGTTCTTCAGAACTTATCTAAGAACCAAGAACTTACAGAAATGGAATTACGTGATTTCAAAGGAAGAGCATACTTTCTAAGAGCATATTTCTATTTCAGTTTGGTTAGAATGTATGGACCGATTGTAATCCTTCCTGATACTCCGTTTGATACAGATGAAGATGTTGCTTATGCATCATTTGAACGTTCTACTTATGATGGGTGTGTAGAGAAAATTTGTGCCGACTTCAATGAGGCAGCCGAACTTCTTCCTACCGACAGAATTGAATCACTTCAATATCTTCCAACAAGAGGTGCTTCTCTTGCTATGTTAGCTCGTATGCAACTCTATGCTGCAAGTCCATTATTCAACGGTAATACATACTATGCAGACTGGAAAGATACTCAGGGTAGAAATTTTATCTCACAGAATGTAGATAAAGAAAAATGGGGAAAAGCTGCAGCAACATACAAGAAAATAATCAACATGAACAAGTATGCTATCCATACTGTAGCAAAGATTAACAACGAAAAAGGTACAGGTACACAGCCATTACCTTCTACAGTATCAAGTGCAAACTTCCCTGATGGGGCCGGCAATATTGACCCTTACAAGTCATATAAGACTCTATTCGACGGAACTTACCAACCATACATTGTAAAAGAGTACATCTACTATTGTGTAAACGGTATGGCGGGTAATGGTGACTATCGTATGGTTATGCCTGCTAAGCTTGGTGGTAATTCATCATTCAGTGTTACACTAGATATGACAGACGACTACCGTATGGCCGATGGTAGAACATTCAGTCAAGCTACCGATGAAGAGAAATCAGGCGATGCAGTCGGTCAGGACAAGACATTTTCTATGGATTATCTTCTTTCAGGAAAAAGAGCTCATCGTGATGACGGTCGTGAAGCACGTTTCTATGCAACAATAGGCTTCAATGGTTGTATATGGCCTACAACATCTCATCGTGATGGTCTTTCTTCTGGTACACGTAACTATGTTGCTGATTACTACTATGGAGGTTCTGCTTCTGATATGAATAACAATAACAACAGAAACAGAACAGGTTACACTAACAGAAAATATGTACACCAAGATGACTGTATATTTTGGAATGGTGTTATGAAGGCAAAGACCTATCCTATTATACGTTATGCTGAAGTTCTTTTGGGTTACGTAGAGGCTATGAACGAAATGGAAGGAACTTACAAAGATGGCGACATCACGGTTAGCCACAATGTAGATGAAATAATGAAATACTTCAACATGATCCGTTATCGTGCAGGTCAGCCAGGAATCACTACATCTCAAGCTTCTGACCCGACTACCATGCGTGAGCTTATAAAACATGAAAGAAAGATTGAATTTGCATTCGAAGGACAGAGATATTGGGATTTAAGACGTTGGAAAGATGCTTACGACGCATACAACAAACCTATCCGTGGTCTTGATGTAAGTGCACCAGAGGCACAGCGCTCACAATTCTATACCGAGAGAATATGGAACACTGAGAAAACCATGAAACGTATGTTTTCAAATAAGATGTATTTATGGCCTATCAGTAGAACTACTCTTAGAAAGAATGGTAAACTGGTACAGAACCCAGGATGGTAACTTAATTCTAAAGCTAAATCAAATAATAAGATATGAATAAAATAACTATACTTTCGGCAACACTCATTGCCATACTAATGGCCAGTTGCGATAACAAGATTCCAATGGATGAAGACTTGTGGCCAGAAAATGTATATCTTGTAGGAGCTAAGGACAAAATTGTTGACAAACAACTTAATATAGGTTATGAAAACGATACAATTTTCGCATCGGTAGCAATAAGCGGTTCACAGCCTACAGATCAAGATGTAAATGTAAGTCTGTTGAATGCTCCATCAATGATTGATGACTATAATAAGAAAGAACGTGGTTCCGACGATATTATGTACAGAAGTCTTAAAGATGGAATCTTCTCATTTCCTCAGCAAAATGTCATTGTAAAGAAAGGCAGTACCTATGGTACTTTCCCTATCTTTATCAACCCTTCTGCTCTCCATGTAGACTCACTATATATGGTAGCAATGAAGATTGAGAAATCATCGGCATTCAATATTGCTAAAGAAGATACCGTTGTCCTTTACAGATTGAATCTTATGAACAATTACTCTGGACAGTATTATATGGATGGTGTTATCAAGCCAGTGAACAATACTAATGACTCTACTATCTATAAGTCACCAAGAACGCTACAGGCTGTTTTCGATGGTAATACCGTACGTATGTATCATCAAAAGAATGAATGGTCTAAGGGTGCTACCGACTATCGTCCAAACTATTGCTTTACCATGAAGATTAACAATGACAATTCTGTCACACTTAAATCATGGGATAAGTTTAAACTCATCAGCGGTGGTGGTAAATACTATCCTAAAATGAAGGTTTACGATATTTGGTACACTTTCGAGGAAGACGGAGTTCAAAAGAAAGTCAGAGGATTCGTTTACAAAGAAAGAAAGAACGATAACGAAGTCCGTCTAATAAACGACTGGATGGAAGAAAATAGAAAATATGACTATTAATTATACTGAATAAGTAATCCATTTTAAAAAAAAGTATTCTGGTATTATCTGTTACATATACTCATTTTATAGTTTATATGCCCAATAGATAATACCAGATTCTTTTTTATCAAACAAGAAAATGCTAATCTTCTATTTTTCATAACTATATAATTAACTTTTTTAGTTCAAGATATGATCCACTTAAGATTGAGTACTATTTTTTAATATTGTCTACATCGTTAAAATAATTACCGTTTAAAGGCATTACATAACGTATTGGCTGAGCTTTATCTTCAAAAATCAGTGTTGGTAAATGTTCCATTAAGAGTAAACACCGTTTTAGTTCTTTAGCGAATGGCGAATTCATTTTGTTTTTCTCATCACAATCAGGACGAACAATTAATCTGTAATCGAATCTTTTTAATTTGCCATTTTCATCTGGTATTAAATCTAAAAAAAGAAATATCTTTTTATCTTTTTGATAATTAGGTATCATATCCCTATTAATATACTTATTAAGGAAAATAGCAAGATCTTCAGATGGTCTGTCTGGATTAGTACACCATTTAAATTCATTGTGATATTCTTTTGAAGAGATAATCTTTCCTTTTTTAATTGTATAAACAGTTTCGAATTCATAAATACTCCCAAACCCCATATGAATATATAGTATATTTTTTCCTCGGATACATTTTATTTCTCCAGAAAACCACGATGCCTTAATCCCATTTGGAGTATTATATTTATGTAATAAGTGGTTTACATTTATTTCTTTATTTTCATCCTCTACTTTGAGCAGGTACAATTGGCCGTCTTCAATTTTCCAGGTTCCAATATATGCACGCCACAAACCAGTTGAACTATGTTCTTTATCAAGCATTTTTTCAAGTTCTTTGTATTCCTTATTGGGAAGATATTCTAAAGGGCAAGAAAACATATCTATAGTGTCACCATTTATAATTATTTTTTCAGGTGCTTGTGCTGTGGCATTTATTTTTTGAAATGGAAATATCCATAATAAAAATAGACTTAATGTTATATACAAATCTTTCATAATTTGTTTGAATAATTTTGTCCAAATATATAATATTATTGATTGATAAAATCTAAAAGGGAAAGTTTTATTATTACCAATCCAAATCTTTTCACTTAAATCGGCCTTTTCCCATTACAAAACCGCCCTTTCTTCGTCCTTATAGTTAACACATTATATTAACGAAAAAGAAATGATAAAGAAAGGACTTCTTACACTTGGTTTATTATCGGCTTTTATGGCTTTGCCGGCACAGGAAAAAGCCTTAATGAATACCTCGAAAAGTAAGTATGCACAACTTACTAACGTTGATTTGTCGGCTGTGAAGTGGACTAATGGCTTTTGGGGTGATAGATTCCGCGTTTGCAAAGACACTATGCTTATCAGCATGTGGAATACATGGAATGCTCCTGAGATTTCACATGGCTTCCGCAACTTTGAGGTGGCTGCCGGTGTGTGTCCGGGCGAACATTGGGGACCTCCTTTCCACGATGGCGATTTTTATAAATGGCTGGAAGGTGTGACTGCTGTTTATGCAGTAAATAAAGATCCGAAGTTGGATGCACTGATGGATAAGGCTGTTGCTGTTATCGTGAAGGCACAACGTGAAGACGGATATATTCACACTCCGGTTATTATCGAAGAAAAAAATAAAGGTATCGATTCTCACAAGGCTCAAAAAGAGACTGTTGTTGGAACGAAAGTTGGAGGTGCCAATGAAAAGGGTGCTTTTGCTAACCGATTAAACTTTGAAACATATAATCTTGGTCACTTGATGATGGCGGGCTGTGTGCATTACAGAGCTACCGGAAAGAAAACTTTGTTCAATGCTGCGATCAAGGCAACTGATTTCCTTTGTCACTTCTACGAAACTGCTTCGGCTGAACTTGCCCGCAATGCTATATGTCCTTCTCACTATATGGGTGTGGTAGAGATGTATCGTGCAACCGGTAACCCTCGTTACCTGGAACTGGCAAAGAACCTGATTAATATTCGTGGTATGGTGAAGAATGGTACTGACGATAATCAGGATCGTATTCCTTTCCGCGACCAGAAAACTGCAATGGGACATGCTGTTCGTGCAAATTATCTTTATGCCGGTGTGGCTGATGTATATGCTGAAACCGGAGAGAAGGTGTTAAAGGATAATCTGGAATCTATATGGAAGGATATTGTTACCCGGAAGATGTATGTAACAGGTGCTTGCGGTGCTTTGTACGACGGAACTTCTCCTGATGGTACTTGCTACGAACCGGATTCTATACAGAAAGTTCACCAGTCTTATGGTCGTGCTTACCAGTTACCTAACAGTACAGCTCACAATGAATCATGTGCCAATATCGGAAATATGCTTTTCAACTGGCGTATGTTGCAGACTACCGGTGAAGAGAAGTATGCTGATGTAATGGAGACTTCTCTTTATAACAGTGTTCTTGCAGGTGTTAGTCTGGATGGAAAGAAATTCTTCTACACAAATCCTTTGCGTCTTTCTAAAGATTTTCCTTATACATTGAGATGGCCTAGAGAACGTCAGTCTTACATTAGCTGTTTCTGCTGTCCTCCTAATACGGTTCGTACTTTGTGCGAAGCCCAGAATTACGCGTATAGCATTTCTCATAAAGGGGTATGGTTCAACTTATACGGTGGCAACCAGCTTGATACCAAACTTACTGACGGTTCTGCTTTGAAACTGACTCAGGTTTCTGACTATCCTTGGGATGGTAAAGTGGTTACAACTGTTGATAAAGTTGCCTCTAAGAATGCATTCTCAATGAATTTCCGTATTCCTGAATGGTGCGAAAAAGCAACCTTAACTGTTAATGGTAAACCTGTAGATGCAGATCTTTCTGCCGGAAAATATGCAGAAGTGAACAGAGTATGGAAGAAGGGCGATGTTGTGGAATTGAATCTTGCCATGACTGTGAAGCTGATGGAATCTAATCCGTTGGTGGAAGAAACTTGTAACCAGACTGTGGTAAAACGCGGACCGCTGGTTTACTGTCTTGAATCTATGGATGTGGCAGGTGGACAATCTATTGATAATGTATTGATTCCTGCGAATATTCAGCTTACTCCAAATAAGATTACCATTGATGGTAGTCCGATTGTGGCTTTGGATGGCGAAGCTCAACTGATGAACGAAGGCTCATGGAAGGGTACTCTTTACAAACAGGTATCTGATTCTTCGAAGAAAGTGAAAATCCGCTTGATTCCTTATTATGCATGGGGTAACCGTGGTAAGGCGGATATGACTGTATGGATGCCTTTGGCACGATAAATGAATGTTGATAAACAGATAATATAAGAAAAATGAAACGTATTCCATTTCTCCTGCTTGTTCTCTTTTTAGGGATAACAAAGGCTTCTTCGGCTGATATATGGGTTTCCGTGCATGGTAATGACCGTAACAACGGAACTCAAGCTTCACCGAAAGCTACACTTGCGGGAGCATTGAGACAGGCGCGTGAACTCAGACGATTAAAGGATGAGTCGGTGAAGGGCGGCATTCATATTTACATGCAGGGAGGTACTTACTCTCTGTATGAATCGGTCTTTATCCGTCCCGAAGACTCGGGCACGAAAGAATCGCCTACGGTTATTAAACCGGTAAAGGATGAAAAGGTAGTTATTAGTGGTGGGGTATCACTTACCGGATGGCAAAAGGCCGGAAATGTAAATGGTCTGCCTGCTGCAGCAAAAGGAAAAGTATGGGTAACAGAAGTTCCCGACTTTAACGGGAGAACGGCTGATTTCCGTCAGTTGTGGATAAACGGAAAGAAAGCTGTTCGTGCCCGTAATGTTGCCGACTTTAAACAGATGGCGCGAATTGTGAATAATGAT
>Ga0183099_1001481_pt1 | contig 13511 bp, 10 predicted proteins | sample Biomet1_FD_127788 | JGI IMG/M metagenome (GOLD analysis project Ga0183099, IMG submission 127788) | Microbial communities from bioreactor (seeded with anoxic lake sediment) at LBNL, California, USA - Biofuel metagenome 1 | ecosystem: Engineered > Bioreactor > Anaerobic > Unclassified ... | reverse complement strand
TACTCTTTACTTCCCCCTGATTCCATCAATTTTGCCAGCCAGCGCGTATCATCGGAACTTTCCAGGACCATTTTCACAACCATTGTAAGAGGTATGGCTATGAGTGCGCCTGAAGCTCCCAGCACATACCCCCAGTAGAATATAGACAAAAACACTATGGATGGAGATAACTTAAGGCTCTTTCCTGCAAAGGATGGAAAAAGGACATTTTCTATAAGCACGTTTATCAGCCATATCCCGGCAAGCACTGCAATAGCTCCTACGGCCCCATATTTAAATAGCGCAAGCAGCACAGGTGGAACAGCTGCGAGGAAAAAGCCCAGATAAGGAATATAACCCAGCAGGAATGTCAGAAGACCCCAGAGAATTGCAAAATCTATTCTTCCTATAAGTAGCAGTATCGCCGTTCCGATACCACCAATCAAATTGGTTTCGGTCCTTATGAGGATAAAATCTACCAGACTTCTGCCAAATTCGCGAACCCGCAAAAGAAGGACTGGTTGATCTTCAATTTCTCTTTCCATCTTTTTTGGTGCACCTGCAGCATCCAGAAGTAAAAATGCTGTAGTGATAACAATGAGCGCAATTGTTGTTCCGGCATTTAAGGCTCCTGTAAGGATTCCCGCAGTCACGCCCAGCAGGAATGTTCCTACGTCGCGTAAAATTCCTTCAAAGGAAAGCTGGCCGGACGAAGGTAAATACCGCTCAATATTTTCAAAAATACTTGTTAATTGAGTTTGATACCCCGGGATCTGGGTACTGAGCTGGAGTAAGGACCCCGTAACAAGGAGCACTGCAGCAATGGCAAATATGATTAAGAAAAGAATTGCCAGACCCACACTGATCGAACCAGGAACTTTTTTTCTCTGGAGCCAGTGGACAAGGGGAGAAAAGATTAGAAAGGCGAATATCGAGAAAAAAATAGGCACGAGTATGCTTCCAATTTCCCGCATCCCGATAGTCAGGATAACCGCAGCTGTACTGTAAAATAAAATCCTGGCTGGTATCGACTGATTATCCGTATTCATGTATCCCCAGATGTTCTTTATACCCATTAATTAGCATACACGTCAAAATATAAAAGCTTCTCTAAAAATTTGTGGTCTGGATGCTGGCTATTTTGTTCCAGCCGGTTTTACTCTTACATTTGTTCAGTTAGCATACCTTTTTTAGTCGCTTTTTCGTAAGAAGAAGGCTTAGACAGCTCTACAATAGGGCATTTAGAGGGTAAGGTCAATTGTTTTAACTACGTCCTCTACAATTAGAAGGCCTTTCTCCAACTCATCCTTTTTAATGTTTAGAGCGGGAAATATCCTAATTCCATTACCCTGGGTTTGAGTGACAAATAAGCCTCTTGCTAAACACTCATTTTTGACATTTGTAGCGATGTCTTCACTCTGGAATTCTACTATGATAAGAAGTCCTTTTCCCCGTATGCCGGCAATCACATTTCCATAAGTTTTCGGCCACAAGCTCATTCTTTTAAGGGCAAAACAACCCATTTCTTTTACATTTCTGGAAATGTTGTTATCTATCAGGTATTTTATCACTGCGTAGGAAACGGCACAACCAAGAGGGTTGCCACAGTATGTACCTCCATGATCGCCGATCTCGAGCTTCTTTGCAACGGTCTCAGATAAGGCGAAAGCACCAAATGGAAAACCACCTGCAATTCCTTTTGCCATTGTCATAAAGTCCGCTCTGACACCACAGGAACTTGTAACAAAAGCTGGTCCTGTTCTAAAAAAGCCAGTTTGGATCTCATCCACGATCAGCAGGCTGCCATTCTTCTTACACAGGTTATTTACCTCTCTCAGGTATCCTTCAGATGGTATATGAACTCCACCTTCTCCCTGAATAGGTTCAATAATTACTGCTGCAACATTCTCATCCAGAGAACGTTTCATAGCCTCTAGGTCATCATAGGGAACGAACCGGTAATTAGGCATCAGAGGACTATACCTATTCCTATGCTTGGCCTGACCCGTGGCCGATGTTGTACTTATCGTACGCCCATGAAAGCTTTGATCTGTAGAAATGATATCAGGTCTGTCTGTTACTTTTCGAGCAAGTTTAATAGCAGCGTCGTTTGCTTCAGCTCCACTATTTGTGAAAAATACTCTTGTGAGATTAGAAGGCAGAATTTCTGTCAGTAAGGACAATAGACGTGCGCGTGCAGGAGAGTATGTAAGTCCCGAATTGGGGTTTTGGATTATCTTTCTTCCCTGATCAATCAGGGCATCAGTGATGACCGGGTTTGCATGACCAATACATGTTACACCCCAACCTGCTGTGAAATCAATATACATCTTCCCTTCTTCATCCCATACATAAATCCCCTCTCCTCTTTCAATAGAGATTTTCTGCTTTACGAAGAAAGGAGGAAGACACTTGTCTTCTATTTCGAATGTTGTCTTGCTCGACATTATAAATCATTTCCTATAAAGCTAACCAAAAGAAACTTGAGGTAGCACCTAAGCACTGCTTATCTCAGATCAACTTTTTGGTATCGCTGAATTCAATTGAAGTTATCCCACTTAATCAATCTGTTGATCTATGAAAAGTCAAACTTATTACTATTGTGCACTTTAAATATTTTGCAGGATTTTTGAATTTAGTCCAGTACTACAAAGTAAAGTTGTAGCACAAAGCAAAGTCATATTTTTTTACAACTCACACATAACCTCTTATTTGGTTAATAGTGTTCCTTATCCTTCAAATATAGAGACTTTGTACAGACTCTATAGATCATGAGATCGTTCATGAAGCTTGATTTTACATCCTCATTGTCTTTTACACATACATTGTTCCTTATTCTTCTGTGCTCTAATCAACATTTATTATAAGAAGTAATACGTGTAAAATATAACTTTGATAACATATTTTGAGATCAACATGGCTCTCTTGAGGTCAAAAGATGAATGAAAATTTCACAGCTTGGTGTGGGTTATGTTGTGCCGATTGCATCCCTTCTAACAAGGATCTGTTTAATCTCATTCATAAACTTGAAGAAACGCTTTTCTATCTTCAGTTTGATGAGTATGCAAAGCTTAAAGCTGAAAAAAATCCTGTCTTTACAGAATATCCGGTATTTATCAAGGTACTTGAGGAAATCGAATCATTAAAATGCTCTATACCTTGCAGAGAAGGAGGTGGAAAACCTGTCTGCGAGATTAGGAAGTGTGTCCAAGGTAAAGGATACTTCGGATGTTGGGAGTGCAGTGATCGCTATAGCTGTACTAAACTTGATTCTTTGAGGTCTGTTCATCCGAATCTAGACTACCACTTAGACTTAATTGGCAAATACGGCTCAAAAAACTGGCTTTCAAAACGCGGAATCCACTATAGGTGGCAAAAACAAAGCTCTGAAAAATTGAAACCATAGTTATTATGAAAATTAATCACATCTCCGTTTTCCATTTTCTACAAAGAGTCTTTTCGATTTAACCTTACTATCATTTTAGAGCTCTTTCCATCAATTCATTTCCAATATCGTTTTTGCGATAATCTTTTTCCATATGCAGTGATCTATTTGTAGAGCTCATCCCAAAACCAATTTTACTTTCACTCAATAAGATTTTCAGGACCATTTTTCAGGATCAAAAACTCTACTGGTTATTCATAATACCAAATTCAGGAAGCAATTTTGAGTTTCGGGATCAGCTCAGGTAGTATTTTATCATTTTTCAGTTCATCGTTCAACCATTCATCGTTGGATAAAACGTGCTGAAAAGAAGGTCTGGTCAGCCTTAAATGTAAACCTGGTCGAGGAGTAAAGTCTCTTTTAACATCAGAACAACTTTCCGAGTTAAAGAAAACACTTTCAGAGCCAATACCAACAGATGATGGTTATTCTCGTGGTTGGCAAACAAAGGATGTAATGGAATTTGTCAGAGAGAAATTTGGAATATCATATTCTGAATCGAGAATGAGACAAATTATTAAAGATTTAGGATTTAGTAAAATAACATGTAGACCTAGAGTTCATGTCCACAGACCTCCTGTAGTAACACTCAATGAAACTCCCGAGGAATTCCATATTTCCATTGGATTTCGATAGTTGAATGATGAATGCTCACGTAAATTGTATCCTTTTTTCGCAATCACAAGAAAGTTCTGAAAATCATTAAACGTTGCATGGTATTGTAAATTTATGAATTCATATTGCAAAGTCTCTATTGCTCGTTCAATGAAAGCGTTTAACCACGGATGTGCCTTTGGAAGAATATGGTGTATAATATTATTTTTACTACAATATTCACGCACAGTAGTATTATTAAACTCCAAACCTCCATCAGATCGAATATCGATTATAACATCTTTTGGTACCATTTTGCGTAATTGGTGAAGAGATTCTACAACATTTGCACCTGATTTTGTCTTATGGGCATCAAGGATTACAATACCACTGTTAAAAATATCAAGCACACCAAAAGCATACGCAGTCTCACCACTGCCAATTCTCCGTTGAGTATAGTCCATATTGAATGAGCTCAATGGTTTTTGAGGGCGTTGGAGATGTTTGGAATCTATAGTCGTCTTATGTTTTCCAGTAAGCCCAGCAATAGTAAGAATATTATGAACCCATGATTTGCCAACACGAACTGAGCTTTTTTTGTTTTCCTTTTTTCTATTGAATAAAGCTGCAATTCTTCGAACTCCTTTCATGGCTTTATCCATTAATCCCGTCAATAGCTGTACTTTTTCTGGCTTTAATGTATGGTCTGTTTTTTCCATTGCATCAACAAACGCATGTTTAGATGATTCGATTCTGTTTGTATCATCCAAACGGAGATTTATTATTTCAGCTATATCTTCATCCGTTAGCTTACGATACGGATTTTTGGGCTTAGAAGGCCTGTCTTTTAAGTCTTCTGCTGTACTTCCGTCTTTTGCTCGTTTAACAAGATCATAGAAAGTACATTCGCTCATTCCATACATTTCCCATAGTTCTCTATCGGTATATTTTCCAGACTCTCGCAGTTCAAGGATTTTGGCTCGAATTTCTGCCACTCTTTCATGTGGAAAATATTTTCGGATATCTTCCCATTTATAAACACTTATTTCAGACATATAGTCACGCCTATAATAGCTGCAATAAATAACATTTTGTAGCTCATCTAAAGCTGTGCAGTATTTAGCCTCTTGACTATTGATGTTAATTTGTGTTTAAATATGTCAGAACCTTGAAATCAAATTTACTACAGGAGGTCTGTGGACAGGAACACTAACCATTTATTCATCACCCACGATGAGAGCAGTTTTTGTGTGGATTCAAATAAATCCAAATGTTGGGCAATAACAAGCTTAAAACCTATTAAATTTACAAGTGGTTCAAAAGCCAAAATCGATATTGGGGGATTCTACACTGAAAATGGAGAGTTTTATTGGTATGATTTAGGAATTACACAGAATACAGACTCTTACTTAAAATCATTAATCAAGTTTCAAAGAGATATAGGGGCAAGGATATTTCTTCTACTGGACAGAGCTAGATGGCATAGATCAACAAAGGCAAAGGAATTTTATCAAAATAATAAGCATTGGTTACAAGTACTATTTTTCCCTCCAGCTACTCCAGATAGGAACCCAACAGAATAGTGTTGGAAAACGACAAGAGAAGATTTAACGTCAATAAAATCATTCAAAAATATTAAAGTATTAAAGAAAGAACTGGATGAGTTTTGGGAGAAACATACATTCACACACAAAATGTCGCATTATTTAAAATGGTAACTATATTTATTTGTACGATTATGCTGGTCAAACTATTATAGGGAATACAATTTCTAATTCTAAGTGTGGACTTTACGTGGATGACATGGCTACGATTCCCACAGTTACAAAAAACACATTTAAAAATTGTAAATATGCGATCTATTTATACGGTTGGGACGGAAATCCAGGTAAATTGCCCTCATTTTCAGGTAACAAATATATAAATAACAAAGTAAAAATTGGATGGGGCATGGGTATCTAATTTGAAGTTTGAAAGAAGTTAAATTCCTTTTACTTTTTTTGAAAGTTGGGGATCATATGCCATTTTAGCTAATCTCTCAGCAATTGAATTATTTGGAATAATATTAATCAAATAATTCTGGAATATTAAATTACGGGCTTGCCTACAAATTAAGCCACAGATAAATATACTCAAGTTTCAATCAAAATTACAAACAGCTTCGCAAACATGACCGTATAATTCCTTCCAGCGTATAGTTTGACTATCAAGTAGCTTCAATCTTTCTTCTGAGTTTTTTCCTTCTTTTTTGTTTTCTATATCGTTAAGCTCATTAACAATTCTTGTGACTTCTGTTAGGTCACTCATATGCAATCAATCCCTTCTCAATATTTTATTTTGTAATCTACTTTCACCTGTGATATATTCACAAATATATTACAAACAAATTATTTAAAAATATTTACTCTTTAATCAATTATAGTCATTAACTTTAGTCATTAACTTAGAGCTTTCCGAAAACCTGTTATTTTGAGCAGTTGGACTTGTTTGTCCTATTAATGATTGAGTATGTTCAGTGGTTGGAGTGGGTCCGCTTAGATTCTAACTCAGGACCTCCGCCGTGTGAAGGCTGGTGACTGCCCGACGTATGCACTGTAATTGACGAGCCAAATGCTGTATATCTTTCTTTCTCATTAAATAAGAAATCAAATCACTAGAACACTGTTCCATAAAATGAAAAACTCATAATAAGGCGCAGATGATTAATGCACCTTACGAGTTTTTGATAATATGAGTCCTGCAATAATTAAGATTAAAACACAGAAATAACTCATATCAGACCCTGCATACGGCACATTACTACTTGGAAATTTACTTGGAAATGATATATTAATATTTTCACATACAGTACCATAAGTTTGAGACTGCGCACTGATTCTCACAGTGTACGTTTTTCCAAGATAGTTAGTGACTATAAAAGAATCAGTTACTACTCCTATAGGGTTACTTACGTTGTCATTAGTACCTGAGATTCCAGAAGGTACAAATGCTTTTCCACCACTCATAGTACCCAATACAAAAGTTAGGTTTCTAGACTGTGACGAAGAATCATAATAGCTTGCATTAATATAAGCTGCTGTATTGTTTATCTGTTTATATGTACAATTTGCACTAATCACAGTCTGCATTGCAGGTATTGCAGATGTGTCACCTGCAGGTATTGTAATGGTATATTGATCCAAATTAGGTGTCACTTTTTTAGTGTACTTTTGTCCACCTGGAGTAATTAGTACAATTTCATATGTAACATCTTGAGTCAAATGGAAACTTACTCTACTGTCTTTATTTGCCCAAGCACAAAAATTCGGTTTTTCATTATTTGGGTCATTATTTGGTGCATAAATCTGAACTTCACACCCAGGAACCCTCTCATTTGAATTAGTAAAAATATATAACTGTACATAGTGTGGTGCAAAATAATTAGGTACTTCAACCATTTTCAAATTTATTTCTGTGTTTATACCTGTCATATTTATTGGTAATTTAGGACTGTTAAGGTAACCTGTTGCTGAAGAAGTTAAACAGTACGTGCCTTTTTCACTGTTCACAGTGAATTGGTAAAGCCCGTCAACATCAGTAATTTGAGTGCAATTCCACGTATCATTTGATAATGTTACTACAGCATTCTGAATAGGTTGACCTGTAGTTGCATCTGTTAAATATCCATATACACCAGAATGAACTGTAGCCAATGCTTTACCACTTACCGTGAACAAACTTACAGGATTGTTGTATATCCATGAATTATGAACGTCATCATGTGCACCGATTTTTATAGCAAACGATCCATTGTGGCTTATTGGTATATTTGCAGATGTTTGTGAAGTGTTAAGGCTGTATATTAAGTGAGAAGAATCGAATTTTGATGTACTGTTATATACATTGATAGAATAACTGGTTGCATTTAAATATGTCCAGCTTATACTTACATATCCGTTAACAGTTGAAATTGTACTGCAATTAGTTGGTAAAGTAACAGAAGGCGCTACAGAGCCATTGTAAACAGGTAAATTTCTTGTACCCTTGTCTGCAACATACCCACAATCTTTTGTACCCCTGGAGCATGAATAGGAACTAGTTACTATATTGCCAGTTGATTTAATATTCATACCACTAATCCCATTATATGCAGGACTGTTATAGAATATATTCTTTGAAACAGTACCTCTGCCTGAACAAGCACCATCAGCTGAGTCTTGATAAATTGTATTTAATTGAAGTGTTGAAAATATATTATTATAAATATTAAGGCCTGTTACATTACCTCCCATAACTTCTACACCAGCATTACCAGAACCAGTATCAGTGTAAAAATTATTCTTGTAAATTTGAACGTTTTTCGTATTATGAATTTTAATGCAAGAATTTATAAAAGTGCCCCAGCAATTATTAAATATTAAAATTCCATCACCAGCAGACCATGCATCAAAACTGTCATGACCAGGTTTACACACTGTATTATAAACTTGAACATTACTGGTATTTTTTTTACAGAAGATAAAGTCACCCATACTGTATTGCATTTTTAAGTCGTGAATAACTACATTTGAACAGCCAGATAAACAAACTCCTTTTTCATAGTCCCTATACTTGTTGCTTGCTGGATGCATTTTACTTAAAGATCCCCAACCGCCATCAATTAAGAAATTTGAAATTTCAATATCAGAAATACCTTTACAGTCAATAATGTTTTGAGTTGCAAAATTAGAGCTAGGATTGTCACAATAGATTACTGTCGCACCAATCCCGTTTCCGTTAAGAGTTACCCCTGATTTCATGATTATGGGTGAACTTATGTGAAACGTAGTTGATGCAAGCTGTACAGTGTCGCCTGAATCCGCTGATTGTATGGCAGCGTTAATAACATTTTGATCGTCTGAGCCTGTAGGGTTAAAGGAAGTTCCTGGGCCTACATCGATAATTGCACCTAAACAATTTGCGGAAGAAAAGTATATAAATAAAAGCGAAGAAATAAAAAGATTTTTAGTTTTCATATTTATCACTAATCTTTCTATAGTTGTACTCTCTTAAATTTTTTGGTTTCACCGCCTTTTTTATTATCAAAGTTAAAAGACAAGTTTCAAAATTAGTTACTAAATAAAAAATTCATTACTTGATTTGAAGTGTCATATCAACAATCGTTTGTTGTCTCTTTCTTACTCTAACTTTTTCTAAATGTCAATATGCTTGTTAGTCGAAAAGCATTTGAGCTCGTCACCTTTATGTAACCCTAAATCCCGAATTTCATTTTAGGAATGTAAATGAAATATGAGCCTTTGAATCCTGTTTAAGGTTGTACAACCAGAAGTAAAATCTGACCTTGAAGCGAGAATTGAAGCATTAGAAAAGGAAGTCTATAAAGGCTCTAAATCCAAAAATAAGGATGTAAAAGAGAGTGGGCCCGCTGAGATTCGAACTCAGGACCTCCGCCGTGTGAAGGCGACGTCATAACCGTCTAGACCACGAGCCCATGGACTGAAAATTGAAAACTAACAAGGGTTAAGCAACCATAAAATAGAACTTCTTATGTATAAGCTTATCGCTTGCGGGCTGATTTTGGGCTTCCCCGAACCTGTTATGTAACTAACTTTGCATTTTCCGGCAGAAATTTTCCGTTTTTAATATTCTGAGGGGTTTGAAGAAAAGATGATTATCTGCTGAAATTTTTCTATTTGCGGTTGAAATTTCCAATCTTATTTCGGGAATTTTCGTTCAGGCGATAAGGTAAAAAAGTAAAAAAGTAATAATATTCTTAACTATAGAAATAATTTAATTGCCTGGTTTTTATGATAGAAATCCTGAAAATTCTTTTCACCATGCCGTTTTTACTCTATGGATGCTACACCGATATGAAGGAACGCAGAGTCTCAAATAAGGTGTGGAAATACATGCTCGCATCGGGTTCTGTATTTGTAATCTATGAAGTTTTTACCGGAGGTGTTCCTTATCTTAAATCTCTGATTCTTTCGGTAGTTCTTGTTTTTATTTCGATTTACATCCTTTTCCAGCTTGGAGCCTTCGGGGGTGGAGATGCAAAGGGATTGATAGTGCTTTCCATTTTATTCCCTCTCTATCCGGTCTTTTTGTTCTCGGGAAAAATCTATCCCCTTCTCGGACTGCCTCCTATAGGGCTTTTTACTTTCACGGTGCTGGAAAATGCTCTCCTGGTAACTGTCCTCGTGCCTCTCGGGATGTTCTGCTACAACCTCCTGCACTTCTCGCCTGAAATGCTTAAAACGCCTTTCTACATGTTCATAGGTTACAGGACTGAAGTTTCCTCCCTGAAAAATAAGGAACATCTGGGCCTGCTTGAAAAATTCGAGCTTGACGAAAAAGGAGTGGTCATCAGGAAGTTTGCGCGGAAAGGGCTTGATTTTGATGCGAACCGGAAGCCCGAACTTGAGGAGTACGTAAAAAAAGGGCTAATTGAAAAAGAAATCTGGGTTACTCCTGGCCTGCCTTTCATGCTCTCAATTACAGCAGGCTTCATAACCGCGGTTATTTTCGGGGATTTGATCTTTTATGCCATCTTTAACTTTATCGGGGACTATAACTGAACGCCTTAGGAATAAGCCGAAATCTCTGAAATAAACCGAAAGCCTGTGAAATTTGTTTTTCATCTTTTTTGCACGATAAGCAGCCCGTAAAGAATTGTTTCCGGAATAGGTGGATTCTGAGGCGTGCCTTTGGTGATCTTTTCTTCAGGATAACCTAGGTTTTCGCAGGTGTAGAGTTCGGCTTCCATACCCAGCTCTCTCAGGACTTCTGCGACCTCAAGCGAGCCGAAGGTTTCTTCCGGCAGCAGAAAAACATTTTTCCCATTCCTTAATTCCCGAATGAGTTCGGCTTTTGCTGGTTCGGAATCTCTGCCGTGGGCTGTAATTGCACAGAGATTGGTCAGATTCACTTTCGTACGCGCACAGGCCACCTGCATTGATGAAATTCCCGGAATAACTGTATCTTTTTCCCCTGCAAACTTCCCAAGCCCTGAAAACATTGGATCACCTGTCGATAGAACGACTGCGTCTGCTGGCAGGAGATGAAGTGACTTATAGTCCTTAATCAGTCTTGCTTCACAGGTAATATACTCCTGGGCAATTTCAAGGGCTCTTTTTGCGCCATAAACCACAGAGGCTTTCCTTATAGCCTTTATTCCGTCTTCGGTGAGCATTCCGGGCCCGACTCCGACTCCTACCACAATCATTATTTTTCTTCCCCTTTACCGGTCTAAGTTTTCAAGTATAATTTTTCAGTATTTTCAGCTTAATTATCCGATTTTTAGTTTAATTCTCACTTTTACTGTCCATCAGGACCGACCCGTCCCTGTCGATTACTACGATTCTTGCGCCTTTTCCTTTCTCGATTGCCATCTCGAAGGCTTCTTTCAGGCGCTCGTGTTCAGGCGCTTTTACAAGCATCTCGACAACGGTTGCATATCCACTACCTTCAAGCATACCAGGGTTTCCCCATTTAAGGACAAGGCCAGGAAGCCCGCAGATAATTACATCACCGGAGGCGTAATCAAGCCCTTCCGAGATCCTGCTCCCGATCATAACGATTGTATAATCAGGAAAAAGCATGTGGGAATAGCGCATTCCTATTCGGCCTGTAGTCAGGACCACTTTATCCGTGCAGCGGATCAGGTCTCCTTTCATCTCTCCCAGATGGTCGTTCCAGGGCTCAACAAACCCCGTGCTCCCGAGTACGGAAATCCCGCCTTCAACTCCGATCCTGCTGTTCAGGGTTTCTTTTCCAATCTTCTCCCCGTCCGGAATTGAGATTGTAACCTCGGCTCCTCTCAGACCCAGTTCTTCTACGGCTTCCTGCACTGCAGCCTTTATCTGCTCCATCGGTTTCGGATTAATAGCTGGCTGGCCTTTCGGAACCTGGAGCCCGTCCCTTCTGACAATTCCTACGCCTTTTCCTCCTAGAATTCGGATTCCCTCAGCTTCCCTGGCTTCTCCCACAAATTCAAGCCCCCGGGTAATATCGGATTCGTGGTCGTTCCGAATCTTTTTTACAACTGCACGCCCCTGGGAAGCTTCGCTGACTTCAAGCTGAGCCCTCAGTCCCACAGGAGTTGGGACGGATACACTGTCAACTGTTTTTTTAAGAGAAAGGACTGCGGCTTTTGCAGCAGCACTTGCTGTAGTTCCTGTAGTGTATCCTCGTTTGAGGACAGACCCATCACTCAGAACCACAATCATCCCGGATGCTACTTTTGTTTCAAGTTCTTCCCTTGGCAGCCCGGTGCGGACAATCCATTCTTCAGGGATCTTGAAATTGTTAACAGGATCTATCATGGAAGAATATTCGGAGGTTTTTTATTATAAATGTATTGACGTGAAAATCGGAAAAGAACCCAATTGATTCGATAAAGTAACTGATATAGGCCTGAATCGATACAGTTCAAATTTGGAATCAAGGCCGTTGGATTTAATTGGCAATTGAAACCATTGAATTCATTGGGGATCCGACAATTAAAAAACTGGAGAACTATAGAAAAGGGTATAGAAAAGAGGTGGCATCATTCCAGGAGTGGGGATTTGTTTTTCGGAAATGGGGTTTTATCCTGGATTCTGGAACGATTGGGGATCGTTCCTTTTTGGGGTTTTGGGGGGTTGGTGTGTGAAAAATAGCCTTGTGGAATGATGCCTTTTTCAGATGCCAGTGCTTGCCTGGCAACACCACTACATCTTAAGTTATATTATATAAATATATAGGAAACTCAGGACGATCTTTCAATATAGAAGTATATCGATTGGCTGTGGACATATTGTCTATTTACCTCTATAGAACCTTAATATATTCGATCTACCAACTGCATTTTCTAACCGCGCTGAAACAAATTCTCTTCGGAGTGTATACTTACTCTACTCTAAAGTTATCAGGAGAAAGAGGGAAGATAGTACTGAACTCTATTCAGGAGACATGGGAAAATTAAACTCTGTTAGAGAAATATGGGGAAACCGGAAGGCTATTGTTTTCAGGCTACAGTCCTTTTTACTGGACTCTTGCAAACATGCGGTCCAGTTCTACTTTCGTAAATGTGATCACAGTGGGCCTGCCGTGAGGGCAGGAGTAGGGATTTTCAGCCTTTTTAAGCTGCTCTATTAGCTCTTCCATCTGTATGGGGCTACAGGCTGCTCCCCCTTTGATCGCAGCCCTGCACGCGAGGGTCTTGCAGACCTTTTCCGAAATTCCGGTATCTTTTTTAACTTTTCCTGAAGCTAAAAGGTCCGAAACTACGTCATGGATAACATCGGGGCCCTCAAGCCGCCCGAAAACCTCAGGTACGAAGGTAACCACGTATGTATTGTCCCCGAACTCCGAAATTCCGAAACCGCAGTCTTCCAGAGAAGGAATGTATTCTTCCATAAGCACTTTCTCTTTAGGGGTAAGGTCTATAGTTACAGGTGTGATCAGCTCCTGCACCCTGGACTTTTTCATTTTCAAAACCTGCTCGTAAATAATTCTCTCGTGAGCAGCATGC
>Ga0183099_1001480_pt1 | contig 13532 bp, 10 predicted proteins | sample Biomet1_FD_127788 | JGI IMG/M metagenome (GOLD analysis project Ga0183099, IMG submission 127788) | Microbial communities from bioreactor (seeded with anoxic lake sediment) at LBNL, California, USA - Biofuel metagenome 1 | ecosystem: Engineered > Bioreactor > Anaerobic > Unclassified ... | reverse complement strand
AAAACAACAGTACTGAAATGCTAAAACTACCTGATTGCACTTTTTTATCCGAGACCGCAAAATGCATGAAATTGAACATAACTGATTACGAGTTATTTGTCAATTTATACAATATACCCTTTATTTCTCTATAATCTTTTAACAACTTTGTCTAATTCGCCTATGACATTTTACAATAATTTATGTTATAATAGAAGTAATGATATGTTGATTGTAATGGGTCTACGCAAGTTTGGCTATTGTAATCAATATGTTTTTAAAGAATGTTATGGGACGAATTAACGGTACGCAAAACAACAGTACTGAAATGCTAAAACTACCTGATTGCACTTTTTTATCCGAGACCGCAAAATGCATGAAATTGAACATAACTGATTGTCAGGGCGCCGTATTCCTTTATAACTTTAGATTCTGATAAAAGAATAATAAAAAGTGAATGGGGAAAGCGACTCTTAAGTCTCGATGAAACAAAGCAAGTTAAAATAGCTTCAAAAATATTACAATGGCACGATGCCATGGAAGAATTAATGCTTTTGCATATAGGAGAAAACGATATGTTTGCTATTAACTCATGCGTAATCTATAATTCATACGGTATTTGTAAAATTACAGATATCAGAAAAGAGAAATTTTTCGGTGAAGAAAAAGATTACTATATCCTGAAGCCACTCAACAACGAGAGTTCAACCTACTATGTACCGGTTGACAATGGCTCGCTTCCCATCAAAATGAAATATATTCTTACCAAAGAAGAAATTTCTGAGTTGATTAAAGTGATTCCGGATGAAAAGACCAAATGGATTCCTGATGATCGTCTTCGCAGCCAAAAGTTCAAAGAACTTCTGTTGTTGAACGACCGCAAAGATCTCATACAATTAATCCGTACTTTATATACCCGCAAGCAAGAACAAGTTGCAATCGGCAAAAAATTGATGTCGGTAGATGAAGGTGTATTAGCGAAAGCCGAAAAAATATTGTTTGATGAATTTGCACTTGTTTTAAATATTCAGCCGGATGAAGTCGTTCCCTATATCCTGCAACAAATGCAGTTTAATAACAACGATTTTTGAGTTTATTGACTCTTGTTTCGTCTAAGATTTTTTCATAAGCACAATACTTTACTCGTTGGTGAAGTATTGTGCTTTTTCTTTCAAACAAAAAAGGTGGGAGAATTTTTCAAAATTCCCCCATTCTTTGGTTAATAGTATCTTATTAAAGCAACAACCTTTCCCAGTATCGCAACATTGTTTGAAATAATCGGTTCAAATTTATCATTTTCCGGTTGTAAACGGTATTCGCCATTTTCTTTGAAAAAGCGCTTTACGGTTGCTTCATCCTCTAACATGGCGACAACAATTTCCCCGTTTTCGGCATAATTTCTCTGTTCAACAATGACAATATCACCGTCCAGGATGCCGATGTTCATCATGCTTTCACCTTTTACCTTTAATGCAAAAAGCGTATCCACCGCATATGTTTTACGGGTTGAATATCCAATATATCCCTCAAAATTTTCAGCAGTGAGAATCGGAATGCCCGCTGCAACCTGTCCCAGCAATGGGACCTGATATTTTTTGTCTTCGCTGCCATCGTCTATTCGTATGGTTCTGCTTTTCCCGCTTTCCTTTTGTATATAGCCTTTATTTTCTAATCTTTCAAGATACATATGCGCCGTCGAAGTTGATTTTATATTCAGATCTGCACAAATATCTCTTACCGATGGCGGATAGCCCAAACGATTTATTTTATCCTTCAAATAGTCTAAGATAGCTCTTTCTTTCGGTTTCAGTTCTTTCATGAGTCTCTTCCTCCTTCAGATGCCATAAACTTATCCTTATTATAACATAAAGAACGGCCATGTCAAACTATTGTTCCCATATTTAATTTTATATTCATCAATTATTTACTTTTTATTTATGTTCACTCTAAAATATTACTATCACAACGATGTTTAATCTATTTTTCTTCACTATAAAAGAAAAACACGGCAATTGCTTGCCGTGTTTTTTGCGTGTGAATTAACCTACGATACCAGAACGTTCTACCCCTTCTACAAGAGAATTTTGTGCAAATAAGAAGATAACGAACAGAGGGATGATAATCAATAAGCCGGCGGTGTTTGTGATCGCTGAGTTGTACAAATCACTCGCTGCAAAGCTTACTTGCAAACTTGGGGGAATTGTAACGATATTAGGAAGCATATGCGGTCCTGATGTCGTAAAGAAAAGGGTTGTGTAGAAGTTATCCGTCCACTGCCACGAGAAAGCAAACATAAAGATGGTTACCATCATCGGAATGGTGAGCGGGAATATAATTCTGAAATAGGTGCGGAAAATACCGGAACCATCCACATAGGCTGCTTCTTCAAGTTCATCCGGAACACCTTTATAGAACTGTCTGAATATGAATATATACAAACCGTTTTTAAAAGCAAGCCCTGTAATGGAAAGCAAAACCAACGGCCAATAGGTGTTTAAAAGATTCGGCAATGGCTGCTTAAAGATCCAACATACCAGTTTGAAGATTCCGTAGATATCGAAATAACGGAATTTCATAACATAGAAAGCATAATAGTTTGATGAGGAACAACCATCGTAAGAATAACCGCTACAAAAAGGAGTCCTCTTCCTCTAAACCGGAATTTAGCAAATCCATATCCGATTAATGCAGTTACCATTGTCTGCATAAATGCAACCAATAAGGAAAGTGTTGCGGTATTCCACAAAGCTTTGAAGTATTGATTTTCAACAATGATATATTTGTATGTATCCAATGTCGGATACTTGGGAATTAATTTTACCGTTACATCAACGAAATCAGCTGTACTCATAAAAGATGCGGATATTTTTGAGAAGAACGGAAACAAAATGATATAGGAAATACCTACAAGAAGTACCGTTCGGAAAATAACCCAAACAACCTTTTGGAGGAAGTTAAAAGAGAATACTTTCAATGACATTCTCTTCAGCCACGGAATTTCACTGTCATTCTTGGCACTTTGTTTGCCTTTTTTCACTGTTTTCACAGATTTTGTGACACTTGAGTTCATTTGTTCTTCCTCCTTTCCCTAATCTTTTTTCTGATAGAATACATACATTGACATAATCCCTGCAACCAATGCAATAATTAATATTACCACAAGGAAATACAACCACGACATTGCCGAAGAAAGAACGTTTCCTTTTGGTTCTTCATAGATTCTGTCAATATAGGTCATAACTGCGTTTGATTTTGAGGTAAAGGAATCAATTACCGTATAAATCGCATTTACCATAATCATCGGGCTTATCATTGGGAATGTAATCTTCCAGAATGTTTCCCATGCGGATGCACCTTCCATGGTACAAGATTCATAAATGGATGGTGAAATTGACTGTAACCCTGCTAAGAATATCAGCATTTGAACGCCGGAACGGTTTACAATATCAAATATATTGTTAACAACCATAACAACATAGGAAACAAGTTCAGTACCAACCTGCATACTTCCAAGGAATTTCGTAATATCAAGTGTGTTTATGATTTGTGTAGAAGATCCACCAATCTGATTTCCTGTATCAATTCCGCCGCTACCCATATAGCTCATCATAGTATTACCTTGATCAATGGAATCAATAATTCCGGTGGTTAAGATAACAGGAATAAAGAATATGGCACGGAACACCGCGCGTCCCAACATCTTTTGGTTCAAAACGACTGCCATAAACAAAGAGAATATAACAATTGCAGGGATGTCAAGAACCAATTGCCGTATACTTGCGATCAAAATGCGAACATAGTTTGCATCGCTGAACAAAGCATCGGAATAGTTTTTCCAGCCGACAAAATCAAGCGTATAGCCTCCGCCGACTGTTGTAGAAATCTCGTTGAAGCTGAATCGTATGGAATCTACGATCATAGGTGCATATAACAGCACAAAACCAAGGACAAACGGAAGAACAAACCACCAACCTGCCATTGCTTTCCTACTGTCCAATGACTGGGTTCTCTTCTTTTTTACTGCTACCGCAGGAATACTCGCTGTTTTATTCATCTCTCTACACACCTCACTTCTTTATAAAGCTTAATGCTTCGATTGTTTTTCCGTCAATCGTTACAGCTTTATTGTTATAATTCAATATAAATACAGTACCGTTATCATATGTAACCTTAACGACTCTGTTTTCAATGTACTCATGATCTTTGATCGTAGCGTATTTTACACTTTTTAATGCGTTGTTCAGAGTGTCATAGGTTTTAATTAAATCTTTATACCAAATATCATATCGAATCGAGTAGTATTTGCTGAAGTTCTCAAAACTTTTCAACTCTGATGTGTTCGATGTTTCGATTGAAAGAATGAAATAAGGACTTGCACCGTTTTCAATAGCTTTCAGCATACTATATGCATAGTCGCCTTCAAGATTGATTGCCGTGCCAGCATATTCCTTGTATCCATGAAGCACCATTCCCAAGAATGGAATTGCTTCGCTTGAATTGATGTTCTTACTGCTGTCAAGTGGCAAACCAACGATATGGTCAACATAAGACCATGTATAGCTGTTTCCTCCGCTCACAAGAACACTGCCGTTGTCTTTCTTCATTTTTTTCAAAAGATTTGTAATAATTTCTTTGGAATCTTCACGGTTTAACGGATAATCTTTATTGTTATCCGAACTCAAATCCGAACCGAGTGTTGCAACAGATAACCCATTGACATCGAACTTCGAGTATTTCTGCAACACTTTCTCGTACAGTCTATCCATCGTTGCGGTTGAGATAATTAAGTTTCCATCACTCTCAAACCCTTGATAGAGCGCACTATAAACTCTGTGTGTTGCACTGCGGTTGTCTATCGTTTTTACACTGTCATTTTTATAATTGAATCCGTCAAACTTGCCGAGTTTGTCGACATAAGAGAATTCCATTTCCGGATAAATGCCAACATTGTTCTTTTTCGCATAGGATACAAGATCTTTTAATCCCGATGATCCACCGATGGAACTTGATACCCTAAGCTGATAGGGAACTGTATGGACAAGCCCTCCATTATACCACCCCGTGAACTTCACATTGACGTTTTCAATGCCTTTGCTTTTCAGCTGTTCCAGCATTGATTCTGTTTGCTTAAATGTAGTAAGAGGGGTATATACTTTTACTGGAACGCCGAGAACTTTTTGTTGTGTTTTAATGGTTCCGAAGTTTTCGATATAAAGCGGAATATCTTTGCTTCCATCTTCATTCAGCTTTTTAATGACACCTGTTTTCTCCAAATAATTGCGGATCGCAGCTGCCATTCCGTTATAATTTGCTTTTTCTTTGTAAAGCGGGAACAACCGTAACGTATAATTTCCGGTGTATCTTCGGTCCGATTCTACGGTCCAGGTTGCACTTCCCGTTGCGGAGATACCGGTCAAAGCATAAGTGTCTTTCGGTCGTGGATAGAAGGTTGTATAAACGGAACTGTATGGATGCACCGTGCCACCGTGGTCGGTGCTTACCTCCGCCATAGAATCGCCTTCTTCGAGATACGCAACAAATCCTTGCGATACATCATTCTCAGTTGAAATCACACCGTATGCTGGAAGTCGCATTGTTTCCTGATTGGAACCGCTTATGTTATGGAAGGAATAATCCTGTCCATACAACTTGCCTGTTATGGTTAAACTTTTGTCTGCAATATCTTCAAATCGTACAATTGTACCGGAACCGTCCGGAATCATCGTATACCCCGTATCAACTTTATTGTTACCTGCGCAAAGATAAGGGAGGATTTGTACACTAGTTAAACTATAATTTGAAGAGTCATACCGAATACCGCTCGCGGGGACTCTTACTTTGATTCCGTTGCCATCAATGTAATATTCAATTGCAAGTTTGAACAGCGCCGGTGCTCTGTCGGCACCGTCATATTCAACCATAGCATGGTCTTCTTCCAGCATTTCAAAGGTATATCCTGTCCCTTGTACAATCGCTTCCAATTCATACATTTCTCTTTCAACGATACCTGGGTCAATGACATACACTGCATATTTTTTCGTGATCGGCATTGTCATGGCAAGGGCATCCTTTTGACGCTGAGTCAAAGTCGGATCACTCATATCCTTTAAAAGATAATATGCTTTTAACTTCTTTAATTCTCTTGCATTTTGAACTTTGGAAAGAATGCGCTCTTCAAATCTTGATTTTTCAATCATACGGGGAAGAAGCTTTTTTACTTCTTCGCGTCCGAGTGTATATTCTACACGGATTCCGCCTCTGATTTTATTAACACTGATTTGATTATTTAATGCGCCCTGTGCATAACTGTTGAAAATATAATCCTTTGAACTATCGCTGTATTTTATGATAACTTGCGACATCAGCTTTTGCTTGACATCCTCTGCCGCGTTACTGGAGCCTACATCATAAGGATTTGACATCATAATTTGTCCTGTTGATTTATCAACAAGTGCAACTTCACCGGTAACTTCATGTGCCCAAATTTCATACTCTTTTGTTTCGTAGTATTTCTTCATGGTAGCAAGTTTTTCTTCCGGCGAAGCATATTTTTTTGTCAAGTAATTTTCTTTTGGTGCTTCTGTTTCCTTTGCTGCATCTGCCTTTGTTGTAGCGGAAGTTGCATCTGTTTTCACAGTTGAAGCAGTCGCGGTTGTTGTTTTAGCCGTTGTAGATGTTGCATCTGTTTTAGCCGTTGCATCAGTCTTGGTTGTTGTATCAGTTTTAGTTGTCGTTTCTACTGCAAATACGCCTACCGAAAGTGTTACGAGAACCAATAAAAATGAAAGGACACGTACAATACTTTTGATGTTTTTCATTCTGTTTACTCCTTTCACTTTCTAAACTCGATAGGATAATTCCAAGTAGATATTATAGATAAACGAGAATATCTTTCCTACCAGACTTGAGAATAATACACCAACGAACATAATAAATGCCATACCAACGATGGAACCGATTGTTGTCAATACATTTTTAAAGAGTGAGTAATCGTGAATTACCATCATTCCGAAGAATATCAGGAATCCTACCCAGAAGTATGCGATATTAATCGCAAGACTTATAATTGAAACTTCATTTAAAGTGACAAAGTTCGAAGCAAATGTTGTAATCACAATAAATGCAGGTAGTGGGAACAGTGAATAGCAAGTAGCAATGAAAATATCCTTAATACTTCCCTCGCCGTCAAACAATGTTGTAAGACACCAGTTTGCTACTACCCAAAGCAATACGGGAAGCAAAACGGAAGTGATGGAAAGGAGTATGCTAACCCCCGTTGGATGCGAATCCAATAAGTAGCCTCTTCCGATTTTCTGATAAATAAAGGAAACAATCGTAATTGCCAAAATAACAAGTGCAGTTTTGGCGGAACCTCGCTTTTCATGTTTCAAATCCCAAAATCCATCGAACGGATGGAAAATTACATGGAAGCCATATAAAAATTCTTCCCAAACGGAACGCTTCTTCTTTGAAACCTGTCCCTTCAAATTGACCTTTGCGGCATATTTGAAGAACTTTGAAACGAAGATAAAGAGTAATATAATGAATATTGGAATAATCAATATATATTTTTCTACCCACTTCTTACGCTGTGCTTGGAATGCTTCTGAATAATTTGTAGTGTCATATGCGTATTTGTAAGAATGCATTGCTTGTTCGTACTTGCCTGCACGGAAAAGGCTTTTTCCGATTCCTACATAAGACATATCAAAGTTTGAGTTTCTCTGTAAAATATTTGTCCAGTCATTTGCTGCGGCATCAAAAATACGTTCTCTTTGGTTTTTCAATGCGTTTGCAAGAACATCGCCGTATACAGTGCGTTTGAAAACTGTAATATTGTCGTTTGTTTTATCAAGAATTAACATGTTGGTTCCCTGATAATCAATCGCTTCGATGCTTTGAATGTTACCAAGTTGATTTCCTTTGTCTCCGAAAATAAACAAAAGCTTTCCATCTTCATCATAGGTATAAACTCTCTGTCTCTTTTCGTCGATAATGGACCACATTCCTTCCGGTCCGAGTGCAACGTCAACTATTTTTGAAGGACCGGTTATGTTTGTTGTGGGTGTTATCATATTCATTACGGTAACTTCACCGGATGGAGGATAAAAGCCCGTTCGATTCATAACATCCGCGCCATCAGGATTGAGCTTTTTGACCGGTGCAAATGTTCCAGAAATGGATTTTGTGGTAATTGCATTCATTTGATCTGCTTCACTAATGGATGCGGTTGTTGCATAGAGGAATCCACTCTGATCGATTGTAATATTATTGAATTCCGTAGATACATTTTTTGCGGATTTTGCTCTCTGTTCCGCAGTCTGGAACTTTCTCCACATCATATCGAACACTGTCATGGAAGCGGTTTGTGTTCCAAGGAATCCTGTAAACTTTCCTTCGCCGTCCATTGCGATAATCCCCTGATAGGTTGTGGAAGATACAACATAAATGTAACCGGTATTACCGACTGCAACTGCAACCGGTTTATAAATATGCCCTTCTGGGAATACATCACTTTCCGGTTCTGCTATTGTTTTAATGAATTTATGATCACCTTGTGTTGAAAATACGAGAAGTCGATTTGCATCGGTATCCGTGATGTACAACTCATCATTCGCAACACATATGCCGTTTGGAGATACGATTGCGTCCGGAACACCCCATTCATTGACGAAACTGCTGACTTCATATGCATACGAATAATCGGCGTTTAAAACAACAACTCGCTTGTTCGTTGCATCGGAAATATAAACATTACCCGCCTTATCGACAAATAAATCTCTAACATCTTCAAGCGGAACATCGAGATCGATTGTTTTGGAATCAATCACTTCATATGGCACATATGCATGTGGGGATTCCATATATTTTCCGTCTATATCATATGTATAGGTGGAATACGGAATACTTGCCACAACGGGCATTGCTCCGAATACGCAAAGTATACATAAGGCGAGAAGAAAGATTCTTTTTAAATTTTTCATTTTCATCCCCCTTAGTCCTTCATTCCGGAGCTTGCCATCGTTTCGATGATGTTGCTCTGTGTAATTACGAATATAGTAATCGGTACAATCATCATGATAACGGTCGAGGCGGCAGCTGCACCCGAACGAACAATACCACCGGCCAGTATCTGTTGAATTGCATAGTTAAAGGTTTTTAATTCTTCACTATAAATATAGATGGAAGATCCACTGTTCCACAGTCCCTGGAACGAATACACAATCAGGGTAAGCCATGCAGGCTTAACCATAGGCATTACAATTGTCCAGTAGATTTTCATTTCACTTGCGCCATCAAGTCTTGCTGACTCAAGAACCGCTTCGGGAACCGAACTGTCCATGAACTGTCGCATCAAATAAAGTCCTAAGGTTGATGCAAATGCCGGAACAATCAACGCCCAATAAGTATCAATCCAACCGAGGAAAGACATTGTAATAAAGTTTGCCAATGCGGATACTGTTGCATGGAACATCAACGAGTAGTAAATAAGCTGGAACATCCATTTTCTGCCTGGGAAATTAATCTTTGTCAGCGCATAAGCTGCAAGGGAAGCAAAAAACAAATGTCCGAATGTTCCAACAATCGAAACAAAAGCCGTATTGAAAATGTATCTTGAAAAAGGCACCCATGATGTACTCATTAAAAGAAACAGATCGGAAAAGTTTTTTAAGCTGGGGTTCCTTACGATGAATCTGGGTGGGAACATCCACAACTCGTCAAGAGGCTTCAATGACTGGGAAATTGCATACACCATCGGCAAAAACATGAACAAGCCGAAAATGATAAGCAGTAAATTAATTCCTACATCGCCGCCTACCGAACGGTTTAATCTTTTTGCTTTTAAACTAAATTTCTTCATAATCACTTACCTACCTTTGACAAGAGATGATTGACGATAAGGTTTGCTCCAATCATGATTACAAACAAAATAGTAGCGATTGCTGAAGCATATCCAACTTCCCAACGCATGGAACCATAATCTTCAAGGTGATGCATAATGGTATGCGCGGAATAATCCAAACTTGGGAATCCGCAGAGTGCCGTAACAACTGCACCAAATCCGAAAGATCCTGTAATAGACATGATTGCCGCAAACATCATCTGGTTTCTCATCATCGGCAGAGTAATGAACCACAACTCCTGCCATCTGTTTTTAATTCCGTCGACAGCTGCCGCCTCATAATAAACCTTATCAACAACCTGGAATCCTGCGATAAATGCGAGGAACGAAGTTCCAAGAGATGTCCATAAGGATACGATAATAACAAGTGTCATAATATAATCGGTATCCTGGAACCACAATATTGGGGTATTGATAATTCCCAATCTCATAAGGAGACCATTAAAATAACCATATTGGTCACTCGAGAACAATACCTGCCAAATCAAATATACCTGACCGGAAATACTCGGAGCATAAAAGATAAGGGTAATAATCGCTCTGAATCTCGGTGTCAATTCATTGATAAACCATGCAAACAAAAGACAGAGCAGATAGGAAACAGGTCCTGTCATTGTTGCGAAAACTAAAGTGTTCTTACATGCGATAAGAAATATATCATCATCCAGTAACAATCTAATATAATTGTCCATAAAAAGGAACTTCGGCATTTCGAGCATATTAAATGATGTAAAGCTCAAAACTAACGACACCAAGACCGGAATGACTGTAAAGACAATAAAGATAAGAAAGAACGGTGCAACCATAAAATATCCAATGCGGTTCACTTTCATTTCTTTCAGTGTCCATTCCCATTTTGTCATATCCCCGCGTAACTTTGGTGCAGCCTGTTTCTTTTTTTCAGCCGCCATTTCAGACATTAATTTCACTCCTTGTATCAAATTTAATTTTACTTTTTGGATTCACCTTTTTTTTGCTTTGCGTCCAATTGATCTTGGGTGATAAATCCGAATTCGGAACGTTTTCTTGTCAGTTCCTTATTGATATCATCCATATAGCTGAGCATTGCATCTGACGGCGTTGTCCCTTTATCAAATACAGAATAGAAAGCAAAGTTCGTATATCTTGCAATGATATAGTTACCGGGTGCCATCGGTGTACCCTGAAGTGAAGCAAACTGCTGACGGAGATTACGCAATTCCTGTGCGGACCATGGTTGTGCTTGCAGCGCTTCCACATTTGCAGTGTTGTATTTTGCAGCTGTACCCATGATAGCTACCTGCTCGTTTCCGAAACGGCTCTGTGCGTCACTGCCTACCCACCATTTCATAAACTGCCAAGCCTTGTCACGGCTTTTTACATCCTTCATCATCATAAGAGCATGAACGCCGATCGGCGCGGTGTGATTAATGGTTCCGTCCTTTTGTTTCACACCGGGAAGCTGAACAAATTCCCAAAGTCCACTGATTTCTGGAGCAAATACTTTCAACTGATTGTATAAGGTATAATCCGCAACACCAATTGGCATTTCGCCTGTTCTGAAACGGTTTGCAAAATCATACGCAACCGGCTGACGGTACATTGTAAAGTATTCGCACATTGTTTGGAATGCATCAAGAGAAACATTGGAATCAAGATTTGAAGAAATACCGACTGTATCGGATGTTTTTCCGTTATACCACGGTTCTTTCTCTTGATACATCAATATCTGTGTCATCGCCTGAGAAAAGCCCATTTGCATGTTGTTTTCAGACAGTGCACGGATAATATCTTTCACATCATCCCATGTTTCAGGTACTTTCAAACCAAGGTCTACGAAAATATCTTTGCGATAGAACAACATTGGGAAACTCATTTGAGAAGGTAATCCGTAGGTAACTTCTTTTCCCTTGTCAGGATCATTAATTTGAAGAGAAACGAAAGCCTCATTATTAAACCAGGATTTCACTTCTTTAAATCCTTCAAAATCATCCAAAAGGAAGAACCGCATTACGGATACCGTAGCTAACGGGGTCACCGTCCATAGAAACATCAGGTCCGACACCCGCAAGCGTTGCCGGCAAAAGGGTTCCAGCCGCAATTAACTTTAAATTAACAGGAATTTTTGTTTTCTGTGTAAAGCTGTCATCTACCATCTGTCTCATGATCTGCGCCTGGTCACGTCCGGTTGTTACCCAAACTTCAACAACTTTGGGGTCGCCGGGTGTATATTTCTGAGCTGCACCGAGCGAGTTGTAATCGGCGAAGAACGATGCAACGAAGGAGCGCATTTCATGCCAGGAGGTCTCAAAGAAATTCGCTTTGGCGGCTGGCATTGTTGCTCCTACCGGTTGAATCATGAAATAGTCGATTTGCAAAGGCTGGTTTCTGGCGGATAACAGCCATGTGCCAAGACTGCCTATATAACTTTTATATGTAGAAAGATTTACAGCAATTTTATCCTGGTCATGTCCCATGACATCCAAGAGATATGCAATTTTATCAAGAAGAACCGAGTTTTGTCCTTTTTGACCGATGGTTTTTTCAAGTCCGTTTGATACTTTGGTCAACACTTCCGCTTCGCTTCTCATTCCGCGGAGCACTTCTGGGATAAGTTTTGCGAAATCGTAGTCGAGGTAAGTATCCGGGCTTGGTCCTGTAATCATTAATATTTTTCTGTAATATTCGTTCATTCTGATCAGGCTTTCATCTACTTCACGAAGATATTTCGCCATATCACCAAGAACAACCTTCATTTGAATAACATGTTTTCCTTTTTCAAAATAGAACTGGAATTGGTGGGTTTCATCTCCGAGAGGAGCAACCTGCCATTCATCAGAATATTTAAAGTCAAGGAATTTAGCTTCTTCAAAAGGATATTTCCCATCTATTTGTATGGATCTCGATGAGAACAACCCGGCATTGATTGATTGCTTGTATCGGGGAACAATTTGATACAGCCCGCTTTCCGGAGCTTCAAATTCCCACTCAACCCATTGATTTGCAATCTGCCATTTGTCTGCTCCAATTGTATTTAAGCAAACAGTGGAAACATGCTGCGGATCGGTGATTGCACTTGTACGGTCGCTGATCGGATAGATAACCTGCTCCGAAGTTGCGGTCGGCAATTCAGCATCAATTTTCACAATCGCATCCTTTGAAGCGGCTTTATACCCTTTCTTGGTATATTCAGAAAGTACTTCGCTGTATTTCTTCAAAGTTTTTTCGGAATACACACGAAAGCTGTTAATCAAAATCGGCTCACGAGTTGCATCAAAGGTAATATTGTGCGTTCCCTTTTCCAAGTAAAATGAAAATGGGTCACTGAAAAAAGCCGAGGAATCCTCTACTGCGGTTGTCATCCATTTCGGTGCTTCGGATTTTGTCGGTCTTATTTCATTTCCGTTTACATCTTTTCTGAATACACGCTTTCCAGGCTCTTCATAATTGTCTTGCCATATTCTTGAAAAGTTTACGTAACGCGCTTCTTTAAAAGGGACCTTACCATCGATAAAAATAATACGTTCAGCCGAAGCTGACTTTCCTTTATAAGGGAAGTAAGTAAGCGCAAAATTGTAAAGCCCTGAATACACGCTTTCCAGGCTCTTCATAATTGTCTTGCCATATTCTTGAAAAGTTTACGTAACGCGCTTCTTTAAAAGGGACCTTA
>Ga0183099_1001478_pt1 | contig 13553 bp, 9 predicted proteins | sample Biomet1_FD_127788 | JGI IMG/M metagenome (GOLD analysis project Ga0183099, IMG submission 127788) | Microbial communities from bioreactor (seeded with anoxic lake sediment) at LBNL, California, USA - Biofuel metagenome 1 | ecosystem: Engineered > Bioreactor > Anaerobic > Unclassified ... | reverse complement strand
TCAGCAGGCTCCAACGGAGGCCGCGATCATGACGCCCGTCCGCAAATCCCATAAACACCTTTGTACGCCGCCGGTCATCTGCTTGCGAAGAAAAACACCATCGCGGCGCCCAGCGTCGTCATCAAAACGTAAAGCCAGTGCCTGCCGATGCGTAGAGTAATGCCTGTCCCATTTTGCGCACCATCCTTACTGCATGAATGAATCAATTCATGAGATCGATTACTGGTATCCTACCGAATTTTTGATTTTGCGTCAAGACCGCGCGCAAGGACAAAGCCCCAAAAATGAATTATCCCCGCGCGTAAACGCCGCCACACCGCATCATCCAAACGATGTATCTGCGCCTGCCCGTCGGGGATAATTCGAGGAGAGAGGAAAAGAAGAATACGATTGCGCCTGTCTTGATAGTAGCATCCGCATTGCCCAGATGCAGACTTCCTACCTTGACCTGCTGTTTCTCCATGAGCGCGCCGGATCATGCGATCCTCTGACGAAACGTCGCATTGCCTGAGCAGCTGCGGACGATTTGCGCGCGTTCCCCGAAAATCGTCCCAGCAGCGAAACGCAACAGGCAGGCGACCAGCGAACAGCGCGAGTGACGCGCGAATGAAGCGGATAAAACGTTCGGTGCAGCGCGAACGCTACACCGATGGCACGAAGGCTCAGCCTTCGAGAATGTATTGATTCAGTACGGACTCCAGGTATTCCTGACGACCGGAGGTGTTTGGCGTGACCCCGTGAATCAGGGCATACGCTTCGAGTTCCGAGAAACCGACGCGACCGCCGACGATGTCTTTGCCGATTCCCTCGTTATAGCTCTCGTAGCGCTTGGCGACAAACTGCTCCAGCTCGCCGCTTTCGAGGAGATTGCTCGCGACCCGGAGGCCCTTGGCAAACGTGTCCATGCCAGCGATGTAGGAGAGGAAGAGGTCGTCCTCCTGGAAGGAACCGCGCCGCACCTTCGCGTCGAAGTTCAGCCCGCCGCTGGTGAAGCCGCCCGCTTGCAGTACCTCGTACATGGCAAGCGTGGTATCGTACACGTTCGTCGGGAACTGATCCGTATCCCAACCCAGCATTGGATCGCCGGTGTTGGCGTCCACGCTGCCGAAGACGCCGTTGATGCGCGCCATGTTCAGCTCGTGCTGGAAGGTATGCGCGGCGAGGGTCGCGTGGTTGGCCTCGATGTTCATCTTGAAGTAGGGTTCCAGCTTATATTTGCGCAGGAACGAGAGCACCGTCGCCGTGTCAAAATCGTATTGGTGCTTGGTCGGTTCCTTGGGCTTGGGCTCGATGAGAAACTGTCCCGTAAAGCCGATCTTCTTTGCGTAATCCACCGCCATCTGAAGCAATCTTGCGAAATTATCCAGCTCCAGAGAGGTATTGGTGTTCAGCAGCGTTTCATAGCCTTCGCGACCACCCCAGAAGACATAGTTCTCGCCGCCGAGCAGCTGGGTGATTTCGATCGCTTTCTTGATCTGCGCCGCAGAGTACGCAAACACGCTCGCGTTGGGAGAGGTAGAAGCACCATGGACAAACTTGTCGTCGCCAAAGCAGTTGGACGTACCCCAGAGGCACTTGATGCCGGTGCGCGCCATCTCCTGACGGATCACCTCGACCACTTCGTCGAGCACGCGGTTGGTCTCAAGGAGGTTTGCCTGCCTGGGTGCGATGTCCGCGTCATGGAAGCAGAAGTAGCCGATCTGCGCCTTCTCCATGAACTCAAACGCTGCGTGAACGCGCGCTTTTGCGCGGGCAATCTCGTCGCTGGTTTCGTCCCACGGGCGATAGATGGTAGGGCCGCCGAAGGGATCGTTGCCACGATAGGTGAAGGTATGCCACCAGCTCATCGCAAACCGCAGGTGATCTTTCATCGGCTTTCCGGCGACGAGCTCCGTGGGGTTATAGTACTTGAACGAGAAAGGATTCTTGCTCTTAGGCCCTTCGTAAGCGATTTTGCCGATCTGCTCAAAATATGCCATGGTGGATGCTCCTTTGGTCTGTACCGTCAAATAGGTTGTAGGGGAAACGGGGATCTCGTTTTTAAAGAATCAAGCGAAAGACTTGACCGCGCGGCGCTTGCTGACGACGTCGAAGATAACGGCTGCCAGCAGAACGAGGCCTTTGACGACCTTCTGGAAGTTACTATCCACGCCGATGATGTTCATGCCGAGGTTGAGCACGCCCATGAGCACCGCGCCGACGACCACGCCGCTGACTTTGCCGATGCCGCCGTAAGCGGATGCGCCGCCGATGAAGCAGGAACCGATGGCATCCAGCTCATAGTTGGTACCTGCCGCAGGGTTGGCGGAGGTGAAGCGGGCCGCGACCACGAGGGCAGCCAGAGCGCTGAGGAAGGAAACGTTGACGTAAGCCGAGAAGTAGATGCGGTTGGTGTTGATGCCGGAGAGCTTCGTGGCTTTCTCGTTTCCGCCGAGGGCGTAGAAGTGGCGGCCAAAGGTGGTCTTCGCGGTGATGTAGGTGTAGATTGCGACGATGCCGATGAGCCAGAGCAGGATGTACGGTACGCCTTTGTAGAGCGAAAGCTTGTACATCAACAGCATGACGATACAGCAAATCAGAACGATCTTGGAGTAGAGCGTTGCGGGCTTTTCCGCAACGTATCCTTTGCGCTTCTTGTTGAGGTTGGTCCAGATGGTCGCCGCGATGAACACGGCACAGCAGATCACGCCAAAGATGATGCAGGAAAACTTCACAACACCGCTATCGAGCGCGGGAATATTGACGTAGTTGTTGAAGATTGCGAGATAGTTTTCGGAGAAGCCGGAGATCGTTGTGCCGCCGAGGATGGCCTGCGCCAAACCGCGGAAGAGCAGCATGCCCGCGAGGGTTACGATGAATGGCGGGATGCGCACATAGGCGATCCAGAACCCTTGCCAGGCGCCGATCAAGGTGCCGACGAGCAGGCAGATGATCATGACCAGATAGATGTTCCAGCCCATGTTGACCATGAGTACGCCCGCGATTGCGCCGACGAGGCAGACTGTTGCGCCGACTGAAAGGTCGATGTTGCCGCCGGTGAGGATACAAAGCAGCATGCCTACCGCGAGGATGACCACGTAGGAGTTCTGCATGATCAGGTTGTTGATGTTTTGCGGCAGGAACATGCGTCCCTCCGACCGAATGATGAAGAACAGATAGACCACCACGAGGGCGATGATCATCGTGTTCTTCAGAAGGAATGATTTTGTCTTTTCCCAGAGAATTGCGTTTTTGCTGCTCATGACTTATGCTCCTTTGTTTACGCTGAGTATGCTGGACATGATGCGCTCCTGTGTCGCGCTCTTTGCGTCCATTTCACCGACGATTTGACCCTGACTCATGACGTAGATGCGGTCGCACATGCCGAGTACTTCCGGCATCTCCGAAGAGATCATGACGACGGACTTGCCCGCCGCGACCAGGTCGTTGATGATACAATAGATTTCGTATTTTGCGCCGACGTCGATGCCGCGCGTGGGTTCGTCGAGAATCATGATATCCGGTTCCGCGAACATCCACTTGGCCAGCAGCACCTTCTGCTGATTGCCGCCTGAGAGGTTGCCAACGTCCTGCTCAACAGAAGTGCTCTTGACGCCGAGCTTTTCCTTCATGGCGACGGCTTCCTTGTGCTCCAGATCAAGATCGATTACATTGCGATGGCTGACCTTGTCAAGCCGGGCAAGCGTGGTGTTGACGCGGATGGGGTTTGTGAGGATGAGCCCGTTGCCTTTGCGATCCTCGGTCACATACGCGAGTCCGTGTTTGATCGCGTCCCGTTCGTTGCCGAGATTGACCTCCTTGCCGTGGAGCTTGAGCGTTCCGCGGATATCGTTGCCGTAGCTCTTGCCGAAGATGCTCATCGCAAACTCGGTTCTGCCCGCGCCCATGAGGCCCGCGATGCCGACGACTTCGCCCTTCTTGAGTTTAAAGGAGACATCGTCCACCACCGTGCGGTCGGAGTACAGCGCGTGCTGAACCGACCAATGCTCGACCTCAAGCACGACCTCGTCCTGCACGTTTGCCTGACGCTTGGGGAAGCGGCTGGTCAGCTCACGACCGACCATGCCACGGATAATCCGCGCTTCGTCGACTGCCTGCTCGGCCATATCGAGGGTTTCGATGACGGCGCCGTCGCGAATGATCGTGATCTGATCCGCGACATAGGCGATCTCATTGAGCTTGTGGGAGATGATGATGGAGGTCACGCCCTGCTTTTTGAACTCTTTGAGCAGATTGAGGAGCTTCATCGAGTCGCCTTCGTTGAGGGAGGCGGTGGGTTCGTCGAGAATCAGCAGCTGCACGTTTTTCGAGAGCGCTTTTGCGATCTCGACCAACTGCTGCTTGCCGATGCCGATGTCTTTAATCAGCGTATGGGAAGATTCCTTGAGACCGACGGTAGCCAGAAGCTCATCTGCTTTTGCGTAGGTTTCGTTCCAGTTGATGCTCATGGAAGTTCCGCGCTCGTTGCCGAGGAACATGTTCTCCGCAATGGAGAGATAGGGAACCAGCGCCAGCTCCTGATGGATGATGACGATGCCGCAACTTTCGCTGTCGCGAATCTTTTGGAAATGGCAGGTTTTGTCATTGTAGATGATTTCGCCATCGTAGCTGCCAAAGGGATAGATGCCGGAGAGTACGTTCATCAGCGTCGATTTGCCCGCGCCGTTTTCACCGACGAGCGCGTGAATCTCACCGCGTCGCACCTCCAGACTCACGTCGTCCAGCGCCTTGACTCCGGGGAATTCCTTTGTGATATGCCTCATTTCGAGAATGTGATCCGACATAGTGTTCCTCCAAGATCGAGAGTTTCGAGTCGAGAATTTACGGGTTTTAAAAATGCTGTTCCGCGTTGATTCGTAGCGATTTCACTGCGCCTTTATTGGGAAAACAGACGCACTGAAATCGCAGCGACGCAAGAGAAAGCGGCGGCGGGGCATATTCGAAGGGCGGGCGGTGACCGCCCGCCCTTCGACCGGTTGGACCGGAAGTTGGAGTTAGATTACTTGAGCTGATCCGCAGTGTAGTAACCGGAATCGATCAGCAGTTCTTTGTAGTTGTTGACATCCGCAAACACCGGCTTGCAGAGGTAGGTGGGGACGATGCCCTTGCCATTGTCATACGTCTTGGTGTCGTTGACTTCCGGCGTCTTGCCCGCGAGGATGTCGCTGACCATGGTCACGGTCTGGGCGGCAAGCGTACGGGTATCCTTGAAGATGGACATCGACTGTTTGCCAGCGATGATGTCCTTGGTGTTGGCAACGTCGCAATCCTGACCGGTGACGATCGGGTACTTGCCGGTGTAGGAGCTGGCCAGAGCGTTCGTTACGCCCTTGGCGGTGGAGTCGTTGGAGCAGAGGCAAGCATCCAGCTGGGTGCCATCGGCATAGAAGGACGCGAGGATCGCTTCCATACGGGCCTGGGAGGTCTCGGTGCTCCAAGCGGCGGTGGCGACTTCTTCAAACTTGACCTGGCCGGAAACGACCGTGATCACGCCACTGTCGATGTAGGGCTGGAGAACGTCCATTGCGCCTTGGTAGAAGTACAGAGCATTGTTGTCCGCCGGGTCGCCCGCGGTGATTTCCATGTTGTACTTGCCGCCTGCATCAAGTTTCAGCTGATCCTTGATGTACTGGCCCTGGATGGTGCCGACCATGTAGTTGTCGAACGTGCAGTAGTAGCTGACAGCGTCGGTGTCCATGATCAAGCGGTCATAGGCGATGACAGAGATGCCAGCGGTCTTGGCCGTTGCGAGGACGGAGGTCAGCGTCTTGCCGTCGATGGCGGCGATGACGAGAACCTTCACGCCAGCGGAGATCATGTTTTCGATCTGGCTGACCTGAGTTGCGACTTCGTTGTTGGCGTACTGGAGGTCAACTTTGAAACCTGCGGCTTCAAATTTTTCCTTCATGTTCGCGCCGTCCTGGTTCCAGCGCTGCAGGTCCTGGGTGGGCATCGAGATACCGACGAACTTGTCGTTCTTGGCGCTCGTGCCGGCGCATGCTGTCATTGAGAACAGCAGTGCTACAACTAGGAGCATGGTGATGATCTTCTTCATGTGTAGAATTCTCCTCCTTAAGATGTGATGTGTTTGATGTGCCACTTGGCTGTATCTACAAGCTATCACACCGAATTGCAATCATAAATAGGACATATCTGATAAATTCTGCTCAATATTGGCTTATTTTCTAAGCGCATGTTTAGTAACAGGATAATATTGCGATAAGTCGTAATATCGAACAGCAATTATGTCCTATATTGCAAATTTGTGCTATTTTCTGTAAAAAAAACGCCCAAACTGCATGTTTGAGCGCTTGAATTGTGTCGGGCATGTAAAAATGTTTAGTCCAGATTAAGATAGACCTGTTCTCTGCGGTGGAAGCCTCCGTCGATGATGACCTCGTCGATATTGTCCCGCGTGACCATGATGGGGGTAAGCTTCTTATACGGTACGGTATAGGTGCCGTCGCTGATGGTGTCGTTCATGGTTGGCGTCTCGCCATGTACCATCTTGACCACGATCTCCGCCGCTTCCTTGGCGAGCTTCTCCACGGGCTTATAGACGGTCATGAGCTGTGTGCCCTCTACGATGCGCTGGCAGGCGGCAAGGTCCGCATCCTGACCCACGAGCTTGACCGTGCTGGCGAGCCGGTGCTCCGAGAGCGCGAGAAACGCCTGACTCGCGAGGTCGTCGTTTCCGCAGCGCACGCCTTCGAAGACGAGACCCTCCGCAACCGACTTGTTGACGAAGGTGTAGGCGGTCTCCGCGAGCCAGTTCGGCGCGTATTCCTGCGCGACGACGTTGAGGGTGCTCTTTTCAATCACGGCGTTGAAGCCCTGATCCGCCTGAGACACGTTTTGATCCGAAGGCGACCCGCAGATGCTGAGGATGTTGCTGCCTTCCGGCAGGTTTGCCACCAGTGCCTCCGCCATCATCGTGCCAACCATCTCGTTGTCGAAGGAGATATACAGGTCGGTATTCGCGTTCATGATCAGGCGATCATAAGAGATCACGTAGATACCCGCGTCTCGCGCTTTTTGCACGATGTCCGATAGTCCGTAGCAGTCCACCGCGACCACGACGATGGCGTCTACATTTTTCTTGATGAAGTATTCGATCTGGGAAATCTGTTCGTTGGGGTCTCCGTTTGCGACCTGAACATTGACCTCGGCGCCCAGCTCGCTTGCGGTGGAGACAAACACGTCCCGGTCACGCTGCCAGCGCTCGATCAAAAACGAGTCGAGGGACATGCCGATCAGCGGCTTATTCTCGCCGCTGGGTTCCTTCTTTGCCTCGGTGCTGTCCTTGCCGCAGCCGGGGGAGAGAAACAGGAGCGCAAGCGTAAGCAGGAACGCCAGCGCTCTCCTCGCCACCTTGTGCTGATTCATAGGTTTGCCTCCCTGCGCCGTCGCCCGGGCGACGCTTCGTTTCGCTTACACATTCGTCATGTTGAGCACCTGCTCGCGGTACTCTGTCGGGGTGACTCCCTCGAAGCGCTTGAACAAACGGGAAAAATAGTTCGGGTCATTATAGCCGACTTCGTTGCAGATGGTCTTGATGTTGAGCCTGCCGTCCAGAAGCAGCTGCTTTGCGGTGTCCACGCGCCGCTGGGTCAGATAATTGATGAAGTTATCGCCTGTTTGCTCCTTAAAGAGCTTGCTGAAGTAGTAGGGGCTGACGTGGACTTCGCGCGAAACATCCTCCAGCGTGAGATCGCGGTTGAAGTTGCGGTCGATGAACGCGCGGGCTTTTGCGATCACGCGGTTTGCCTTTTCATCCGCCTTGGTGGAGACGTTTCGCGCGCTCTGCGAAATCTTTCGTAAAAACCAGCCCTTGAGCTCCTCATAGTGCTCAAACGAGAGCACGGTTTGCAGGTAGTCGTCGCGGTCGAGAAAGTGATACTTCACGCCGCCGCCTTCGTGAAAGGCGTTGTATTCCGCGCGCAGCACGAGTTCCAGCACCTTGAGGCGAATCGCCATGTCGTGCTCCGGATAGCGCTCCACCATCCACTGGAAGAACACATCCGCGTCCGAGGAAGCGCCCGAAGCGTCTCCGCGCAGAATCATCTCCTCCAGATGCTTTTCCCGATCGATCGGGTAGCCGGTTTCGTAGTCCGAGACAATCGGCAGATCGTTGAAATGCGACACGATGCCCTTGCAGTGCTTGACCGCCTTGACCGCCTGCGCATAGCTTTCGCACAGATGGCCCAGAGACACGGTTGCGCCGATGCCGAGCTTGCACTCCACGCCGCACTTGTCCTCGACGCGGTGCGCCAGCGCGCGGCCCTGCTCGATGAGGAGCAGCCGCTCGTAATACTCATTTTCCGGCTCTTCCGCGGGGCGGATGACGATGATGCGGTTCGCCATCGCGGGGCCGACCACGCAAGGGAACGACTCCTTGATGAGCCCGCGGATGGAGGCATAGCCCTCGCTGGCCTTGATGTCGAGATCGAGCATATCGCCGCCCGTCATGCGCGTGAGTTCCAGCACCATGACGGTTGCAAACTTGGAATCGATGCCCAGTATGTCGAAAAGTCGGGCGTAGGCAGCCGAATCGTCGGCTTGCATGAGCAGCATATAGACAAAGCTGTTTTCCAGCACGGGCAGCATGTTTTCGATGCGCTCGCGGGTCTTGAGCGCGGAGGAGCGCGCCTTACGCTCGGAATCCACCCGACCCATCGCGCGGCGAACGATTTCCGCAAACACGAGACGATTGACAGGCTTGGTCAAAAACTCGAAAACCGAAAGGCGGATCGCCTCTTTGGCGTACTCAAACTTATCATACGCCGTGAGCACGATGAAGAGAATGCCGGGCGAGATCGCCTGGATCGCCTGAATCGCCTCCATGCCGTTGATGCCGGGCATGCGGATATCCATCACCGCGATGTCCGGGCGGAAGTGCTCGGCAAGCTCCACCGCGTCGTAGCCGGTCTTCGCCGTCTCGATGGTGCATTGCCCGGGGAAGTTTTTTTCGAGGATGAATGTGAGCGCGTCCAGTTCGATGCCCTCGTCATCCGCCAAAAGAATTTTATACATGGTGTTCTCCGAATAAGTGATCTGACAAAATTGGTGCTGTTATTGCCGTTACGGGGCATGCCCTCTGCTCTTGGGGAAAATGGTTACAGGGCATGCACTCCGCTCTTGGGGATGATGATGCTAACCGCGGTGCCGCGCCCGCGCCCAGCGCTCTTGATTTCAAACACGTTGTGCATGCTGTAATAGATGCGCAGGCGTTCGATGACGTTTTTCAAGCCCGTGCCACGGTGCTGCTGACCATCCATCTCGATTGCCATCGGCTGGCCTTCGAGTACCGCCTGAATCTCCTCCTGCGTCATGCCCTTGCCGTTGTCGGCGACGGTGACGAGGATGCGCTCTTCCTCCTCGCAGACGGTGATCGTGATGCGCTTTTCCCAGGTTACGTCCCTTAGTCCATGATTGATCGCGTTTTCCACGATGGGCTGGAGGATGACGCCCGGCATCATGATGCGCTCGATCTGACCTTCCACGCGCTTGACATACTGAATCTCGTTGGAAAAGCGCACGTTGATGATGTGTAAATACGTTTCCACCTGACTGATTTCGTCCGCAAGGCTGCTGGTTTGTCCCGTGTGCTTGACGCTGTAGCGGAAGAAGTCCGCGAGGTTTTCGATGAAGAGCGTGGTCTTCTCCGCGCCCTCCAGCATGGCAAGCTGCGCGCCCGCGTTGAGCGTGTTATAGAGAAAATGCGGGTTGATCTGGCTTTGCAGGAAGATCAGCTGGCTTTCCTTGAGGCTGTTTTCCATGCGGAGCTGCGTCTCCTTGAGTCGGCTTTCCTCCGCCATACGCGTCTTGATTTGATCGACGTGCTCCTTGAGGCTGTCCGTCATCTGGTTAAACGCGCCGGCAAGCACACCGATTTCGTCCTGCGATTCCACGGTGATGAAGTCGATGTCAAAGTCGCCACGGCCGACCTGCTCCACCTGCCGCGCGAGCTTGGTTAAGGGCTTGGTGATCGTACTGGAGAGCAGCAATAGCACAAACATATTGCCCGTGATGGCGACCAGCAGGATCACCGTGCTGAACGTTTGCATATAGCCCAGCGACGCGCGGAGGGTGTTGTAGCTCTCCGCGTTGGTCTTAAACCTTGCGTTGTTGAGCTCGTTGATGTAGGTGTCGAGGTAGCCGTAGAGCTTGCTCGCCTCTTCATAGATCGAGCGGTATTGCTCCACGTCGCGCCCGCGCTTTGCCGCAACCGCGGAGGCCGCGAGCTTGAGATACGCCTGCGAAATGCTGCGGATGTTTTTTTCGGTGAGCTTGAGCTCGTTGTCCGTGGGTCTGTCGTTGAGCAGTTCGATCTGCTCGCTGTAGGATTGCTCGCTGAGGTAGTAATCGTTGAGAGCTTCGGTGCTCTTTGTGTTTAGATAGCGGAACATGTTGCTCTGCACGTCGTCCAGCGATGTCAGCAGTTGGTTGAGGCTGACGTTGCTTGCGTACACTTTATCGATGTTGCCCACGACGTTGTTGATGCTCACGTGCATGTAGAGATTGACAAACGCTACCATAAACATCGTAAACGCGAACACGAGCACCAGCTTCGTGCGAAGCGGCAGATCGATAAACGTTCGATGCACACGTGCGAGCAGCTTCATTCTCCGCCCTCCGTTTCCGCGAGCATCGCGCGATAATCCACCAGGTTTGCGGCGGTGACCAACTGAAGCGAGACCGCGGTGAAGTCGCTCGTGCGCCCTTGCTCCAGATATTCCATCAGCGTGCTGACGCAGGAGGCTCCGACGACGTTTGCGTTGACCGCGACCGTCGCCTGAATGACGTGCTTATCGATTGCGGATAAGATTTCATCCGAATCATAGTAGCCGAGGATTTGAATTCGACCGACCTTGTTGTGATCGACCACCGCCTGATAGGCGCAAACGGTATTGGTCGCGTTCAGGCAGATCAGGATATCCGGCCCGTAGGTTTTGCCCAGCTGGGGCGGCGTGTTCTCGTCCACGACGGCGGAAGGCGTGCTGACCACGAGTTCGCGGATGGCTTCCTCTGCGGAGAACACGTTGCTGTTATCCACGTTTACGACGTCCAGCGTTACGTTTCCGCCTTCCAAACTCTCCTTAATGCTGGAGTAAACGATGTTTTGCGTGTTTTCGGAAATGTCGTTGCCAAAGAGCACCACGGCATGGTATTCAACGAGGGATTGTGCCATGGCGGCCCTCACCTGCGCACCATAGAGCTGACCCAAATCATAGCTGTTGTAGCCGACGAAGCCCTGCCGACCGGTGCCGGAGGCATCCGACATCACGGTGATGACCGGAATGCCGCTCTCGATTGCGCGGGTGATGAGAGATTTGATCTCGTCGGAGCCGTCGGGCTGGAGGATGATGCCGTCCACCTTGGCGGCAATCGCCATCTCCATCAGGGAGGTGAGCGGGTATTCCTCGGTCAGTGAATTGCCGACCCACTCGACAACCGCGTTCGATTTCGCGCCCTCCTGCTTGGCCGCGTACCAAACGCTCTTCCAGAACGGGTCCGCGTGGGACTCGGTCACCATCGCGATATGGTGGGTATAATAGCTCGAACCTGCTGTGTCGAGGTTGATGGTGCGCTCGATCAATGCGCGGTAAACGAAAACGCTCGCGAGCGTGACGACGGACATCACGATGACGGCGAGGATGGAGAGGTTTGCTTTTGTAACGTTCGAGCGTTTACGCGGCATAGAGTAAGCGGCCTGATTTCCATAAATGATGTTGGCGATTGTTCTATTTAATAGATACTGATCAAAAAAGCTCGTTTGAGATATGGCTTCCCACAGAAAAAGGCTTCCACAGAAAGAGGCTTCCATTAGGAAGTTAGAGAAATGATAACACAAACGCGCAAAGATTTCCATCATGGCGGCGGAGAAGGGGATGGAGGGCTTGCGTGGAAAAGCACGATTGCCTCTTGCGATCAGGTGGAGCCTCGCGGGCGAATATCATTCGCCCGTGATGACACAAGCTAAATTTAGAGGCTGTCGAGAAAGAAAATATCTTTCTGGACAGCCCCTGAAAACGCGAGACAGGAAGACCTTTGCGCTTACTCCATCTTGAGCTCTTCGCCGGTGTCGATATTGACACAATGCCAGCGCATGCCCTCATCCTGCTCGGTATAAAACAGCAATCCTTCGCCGACGCAGAGCGGGTCGGTGTGCGCCTCCCAACTGCGGATGATCTCGCCCGTGGCTAGATCGACAATCGCGATTTCGCGGCTGACAAGGTTATCATCCTTGTCCGAGTACACGCCATACGCCACGATGAGCTTGTCTTTGTAGAGATTCAGCGCGGTGATTTGGTCGTTGGCGCGGAAGACCTGCTTGGCGTTGCCGCCGGATAAATCCGTTTTCACGATTGCCCATGGATCGCTTTCATCCCGCGCGTAGACCGCGTCGTCCGTGATGCAGAACCCAAAGAACGGGATGGAGCTGGAAATGCGCGTTTGCGTGCCATCGTCGAGCGAAATGCGGATCAGCCCGCCGTCGTCCATGCTCTTTTTCATCACGTAGCCAAACTTGCCGTCGCTGAAGTTCAGCGTGATGACATAGTCGCACAGCTGCGTTTGCTCCGAGCCATCCGTGCGGAAGCGGTAGTAGGAGCCGTTGCCATTATAGCCGTCGCTATAGACCCAATCTCCGCAGACGCTCATGGACGAACAGCCAAAGTCGGATAGCTTTTGCAGCTTGCTTCCGTCGGTGCGCATCTTGTAGGGTTTGTCACCATCGTCGGGATTGATGAAATAGAGCCAGTCGCCGACGACGTTCAGGCTATAGCCGTGTACGCCCTCAAACTTCATCTGCCCGCTGCCGTCCGTGCGCATCTTATAAAGCGCGGCGGGGTCATCCGTAAAGCGTGAATAGTAGATCCAGCCCGCCTGCGTGGTCACGAACCCGCCGCGCCAGTAGGCTGCGCGGAGAATGCTCGATATGTTGCCGGAGGAGTTTCCGAGCGTGTTGATTGGATCACTGCTGGTGTAATCCGGCACAAACGGCAGCTCCACCGCGCCTTCCAGCCCGTTTTCCGTGAGCCAATTCTTGATGTTGTTCACGCCGTCCGGCGCGTTGGCGAGACCCTCCGCGAGGACGCGCTTCATCTCCTGCTCGTTCTGCTCGTTGAGCGCTAATAGCGCGCTCGCCGCGGTCAGGTACGCGTCCGCGTTGGCAGGATCGATCTGCGTGAGCTTCCGCGCGGCATCGTAGACACCCTGAAAGTCCTTTTTCTCCTGCAATTGCCGGATCAGTGCTTGCAGCGCTTCCGGCGTTGTCGCCTGCTCCAGCGCGGAGAGAGCAGCGGACGGCATCGGCGTAGGCGTGGCCTCCGGCGTTATGGAACCCCGCGCGGGCGCGCACGCAAAACCGCACGTGAGCAGGAGCAGGGCAAGCAGAGCTGCGGCTCGCTTTTTCATCGGCGAAATCTCCTTTTGCATGAATGATCGCTCGTTAAAGATCAGAAAAGATTTATTCCAAAGAGACGTGATTGAGAATCACTGATTCCAGTATATTCCTGAAGATCTCGTTGTCAATACTGGATTAAGCTGTG